>Ga0265292_1001070_pt1 | contig 26990 bp, 28 predicted proteins | sample Munlanlewell296A_FD_189080 | JGI IMG/M metagenome (GOLD analysis project Ga0265292, IMG submission 189080) | Leachate microbial communities from a municipal landfill in Southern Ontario, Canada - Leachate well 296A | ecosystem: Engineered > Solid waste > Landfill > Unclassified | place: Canada... | reverse complement strand
ATATGATCATCGACGGCAAGAGAACATTTCAACAATTAGGTGCAAAAGGCGCATTTTTGAAACTCGGGAACAGGAGCAAGGTTATTGGTGTCGGCATCGCAAACATCGTAAACATTCTCGATCCCGATATTGTGATACTCGGCGGCGGGGGCGGCTTGAGCAAAAACGTTAATCTCCAAATAGTGCGGGTGGTTGCTAATAGGTATATCCGCCGTCCCCTCCGGGGAAAAACTCCTGTTGTGAAAGGAAAACTCGGCGAATCGGCGCAGGCAATCGGGGCGGCACTTCTCTTCCATAAAAACTTGCCAGATTAAATAAATCCTGTACAATCTAGAAACATTCAGATATGGCAAAAACCGATATCCATCCAAAATACTATACGAGCGCAAAGGTAAGCTGTGCGTGCGGCAAAAAGTTTACGATCGGCGCGACAAAGCCGGAAATTCACGTTGAAATCTGCAGCAATTGTCATCCCTTCTATACCGGCGAAGAAAAGCTCATCGATACGGCGGGACGAGTCGAGAAATTTAAGAACCGGCGCGCAAAGGCGGTTGCGCATCCGCCAGTTGGCGGACCAAAAAAGGCAAGAGTAAAGAAACAGTAAATCAACCCCGCGCTGGCGGGGCTGTTTTTCTTTGAATTCCTTCCTGTGGCTACGATCAATAAAATTATCCTGGAAATACGCGCGGGGACTGGCGGCGACGAGGCGTCTCTTTTTGCCGGAGATCTCGCCCGCATGTACCAGCGCTACGCCATACAGCGTGGTTGGGCTTTTAATATTCTCGATTACAGTGAGACCCCCCTTTCGGGATATAAAGCTTTCGTTGCGGAAATAAAAGGAGAGGGAGTATATGACGCCTTACAACAAGAATCCGGCGTTCACCGAGTGCAACGTATCCCGAAAACAGAAAAATCGGGGCGCGTTCATACTTCGACGGCTTCGGTCGCAATCCTCCCGGAGGTTGAGGCAAAGGAAGTTAATATGAATCAAGGAGACCTGGAATTTACGTTCTCGCGGGCAGGAGGACCGGGCGGACAAAACGTCAACAAGGTTGAAACTGCCGTGCGAATTCTCCATAAACCGACCGGTATCGTGGTCTCGTCCCGAACCGAGCGCTCACAGCACGCAAACCGCGAAAAAGGGCTCGAGATTCTCCGGGCAAAACTCTACGAAATCGAGCGACAAAAAACGGCTTCTTCCCTGGGTACGAGCCGCAGGGAACAAATCGGAACCGCCGATCGCTCAGAAAAAATCAGAACGTATAATTTTCCCGACGACCGCATCACCGACCACCGCATCGGCAAGAAATTTCATAATATAGAGAAGATACTTGACGGAGACTTAGGCCAGATTGTCAAAGCATTTTCCAAAAATCAATAAAAATGGCACAATCCGCCAGTTGGCGGATGAAAAGATTCTGGACGGCGATATGGGCGCTATCGTGAAGGCGTTTGAGAAATAAGCTTGTCCACGTCTTCGATTTCCTCCGCGATCCCCTCGATAAGATCGTATCCCTTGGCTTCCTCCGCCGTAACCCAGGCGACATCCGTAAGGTCTTTGCCGGGCTTTGCTTCGCCGGATTTATACCAACACCAATACGAGAGTGTGACCACGGGATAGCCATCAGGACGGATGAATGCGAGGTCGGTTAAATATTGCGGTCTTTCGATCTCAACATTGACTTCTTCTTGAACCTCTTTTTTCAGAACCCACTCGACAATGTTGTACCATTGCGGAGCTGCGCTTTCTTTCTGCCCGGCGCTATAGGGTTTCGCGGGAAGCTTCTCGTATTCGGTTCGCACGAGCTTGCCGCCTGGAACAGTCCACTTATTCGGGAAAGCTTTTTCATAGGCCGCGCGCTTCGCAATCAAAAACTTCACGGGACCGTTCGTTTCTCTTTTCGCGACTATCCCGGTAACCGTAAGAAAATGGAGCCGCGGATCAAGATCCATGATTAATCGGTAATGGTTTTCGCAACTTGTTTTATTAAGGACAAAGCAACAGGCGCAGGTAATAAGCTGTATGACGGCACCCCGTCATCGTCTTGTATCGTCCATGGTTCTTCAATTGTTTTGATCTCTCCCGTCTTCTCGTCTTTCTTGTAGCTATACGCCGGAGTGATTTCGTAATCATCCACAAATTCTTTCGCCACGTCGACGGGGATGGCATTCCTCAAATACACCTTCGGGATGCCATGAAGACCGAGAAGGCGTTTAAAAATCGTATCGTCAACTTCCAAGCGCTGGCGGATCGGCTCGATCCCCAATTCGTCCCCTTCCTTTCTGACCATGCGCGCTTTGTTGCACGCGGGGTTATCGCACATAAGATAGAATAATTTTGCGGACTCGTCATACCCGACATGTTTTGTCGGCGCAAGCCGCGGACTTCGCGGCACCTTGCATATCGGGCAAATAACGCGGTTCTTGATCCTCGCATCTATCACGGACTCCGGAACATCAATGAAAACGAGAAAATCAGGGTCGTCGCGGTAGCCAAGAAGTTCCCGTAAAAAGATGGAGTACGAGATCTGATCGAGCCCTCGCGGGAAGCCATCAATGAAAATTGCCTGACGGGGGCGCTTGCTAATCTCATACTTAATAAGCGCGATGGTAAGTTCCGTAGAGATAAGACTCTCGGTATTTCTGCCTTCAATAAGTTCAATTGTCTGCTCAATGGTATGAAATCCGCGATAATTCTTACGAAGAAACTCTATGAGGGCGCTTTTGTGGTTTGGCGACGAGAGACTCGCGTGTACATCACGCACAATATCGCCGATTGAAACATGGCCGACGTTCTTGCTTCCCAGAGCTTCGAGAAATAGCTTCGAGTACGTTCCTTTGCCGGAATTCTTTTTGCCCAGAAGAAATCCAACAAATGTTTTCGTTTCCAGGTATTTCCTCAATTTCTCGATCTCGGGGCTGGCTTTCGATGCGAAATACTTTCTTCGCCCCTCGAGATCGTTCAAATCAAATTTTTCCGTGGAACCTTCTATCTTTGTTTTGGAAATCGGGAAGTTGACGTTTTTCATTTGCTTGGTTTTTTTCCGCCAGAGGCGCCCGCCTGCCGGCCGGGCAGGGATCCGCCTTGGGCGGAGATTTCCAGCCCTAATTCATCAAGCTGCTCTTTTGCAACTTCCGAGGGCGCGTTCATAACGCTCGTCTGCCCACCGGATGACTGCGGGAACGCAACGACCTCCTTGAGCGATTCTTCGCCAGCGAGAAGCATAATGATCCGATCAAGCCCCAGCGCAATTCCTCCGTGCGGCGGCGCTCCATACGTAAACGCCTCAAGCATATGTCCAAATTGCTCGTGTATTTTCGCCTTGGGATGACCGAGAATCTCGAATACGCGCTCCAAAACCTCTGGTTTGTTGATACGAATTCCTCCACCACCGATCTCATGCCCGTTACATACAAGATCGTATTGGAGCGATGTCATTTTTTCAAGATTTTTTCCCGCCATGAGATCGAGAACGTCTTCGGGATGCGGCGCGGTAAATGGATTATGGGAATAGGTGAGTTTTCCCGTTTTTTCATCCTTTTCAAAAACAGGAAAATTAATAACCCAGGCAGGCGCCATGATGTCTTGATTTTTCTCCTCCCGCAAATCAAATTTATCTGCCCCGAATTTCTTCACGGCATCTTTGTGGTCAAACATAGGAAATGGTTTCGTGTGTATTTTTTTGCCGAATTTTTCAAAAAGAGTTGTTATTAATCCCTCAATTAAATTCATTACGTCGCGCTGTTCGACAAAACTCATTTCCAGATCAACTTGCGTGTGCTCAAACCCCCGATCCGCGCGCAAATCTTCGTCACGCAATGCCCGGGCCAATTGAAAATATCTTTCGAACCCAGCGACCATAAGAAGTTGTTTGTATTGCTGGGGCGATTGCGGCAAAGCATAAAATTTCCCTGGCTGCAAGCGCGACGGCACGATAAAGTCACGCGCACCCTCTGGGGTCGATTTTGTAAGAAGCGGCGTCTCGATCTCAATAAAATCCCGCTTTGTGAGATACTGGCGCACAAACTGACTTACCTCACTCCGCAAAGCAATGTTCTTCTGCAACCGAGAACGGCGCAGATCGAGGTATCGATATTTGAGACGGACGTTTTCTTCTATCTCGTATCCTGGAGTGTCAATTGGCAACGGCAATGCCTCAGATTGATTCAGAACTTCGAGCGATTCTACGCCAATTTCGAGATCTCCATTCGGAAGCGCCGGATTTTCCATTCCTTTTGGGCGCTTTTTAACCGTCCCCTTCACGTGAATTACCCACTCGGGACGAAGCTTTTCTGCTTCGGAATAGAAACTCTCCGACGGCGTGAATACCAGCTGAACGACACCGCTCCGGTCACGAAGATCTATAAATATGATCTTCCCATGGTCTCGACGGGCGTGAACCCAGCCGAAGAGTTTTACTGCTTCGTTCTCGTGCTTATGTATATCGCTTGTTAAAACTCGCATATTCTTATCGTGTTGGAGTAATCAGGGACTGGCTTTCTGTTCAGAAGTTGCTGATATGATATAATTTGAAGTATACGGCAATGATTGATTTTCCACAAATGATTATACGCCTACTCATCGCGCTCTTCTTGGGAGCGATGATGGGTTTGGAACGAGAACTCATTGGAAAAGAAGCGGGTATTCGAACCGGGATGCTCGTCGCAGGAGGCGCGGCGATTTTCACCATAATTGCGGTCATGCTCCCCTATGTCATTGCAGAATCTCCGGAAAATTTATCGAACATTATTGCACGTAACGGCGGATTTCTTGCCATCATCGCAAATATTGTGGTCGGTATCGGCTTCATAGGCGCCGGCATCATCATCAAACACAACGAACACGTCCGAGGCCTCACCACCGCCGCCGTCGTCTGGGCAACAGCAGCCATCGGGATACTAAGTGGATTAGGACTCACCAAGTTCGCATTTGCCGCAACAATCCTTATCGCCGGCTTGCTGTATCTTCTAAAAGATATCGCCCTTCACGAAAACACTTTTTCTGGTAAGCCTCGATAACATAAACCCCGACCATTGGTCGGGGTTTGTAGTTGGCAATCCGTAAGCCGGATTCTGTATCACCTCGCTGAAGCTCGGCGAAAGCGGGTATCCGCCTCCGCTAAAGCTCCGGCGAGACTAAGCGATCATTTATCTGGGCCCCAAAGCACATACAAGTATATGCTCGGCCGAGCACTAATAAAAAATTAGTGCTCTGGCTTGATTACTCGCGGGCTCAAGCGGCACTCTGCCAAAATTGTCCGCCGCGAAGCGAGGATACAATTTTGAGCACCCCGCCAACGGCGGGGCTCTCAATTTTGTGATCGCTCGCAATGCTTGCGAACAAAATTGGAGCACGACCTTGCACCCAGTAAGGATTTAGCCGTTTCATCTCCGTCTTCTTATCCCTATAACGGAGCTGGACCTACTAGCTTGGGATCGGGTCCCTCTGATCCTTTCGAACCAGAGCGTTTCTGCTCGCACCTCTATCCTTGCGGACGACGGCTGTTAGCCGCTACCTTTTTATCCGTCTCGTCGGCGGATGGTGTCCGGACTTTCCTCCCCCTGCCCTCAATCGCTGTTTTCAGCGCTATATCCAATCCTCTTCTTCAGTTCACCGTAAGCTGTACTAAATTTCTTGAGCTGTCTTTCTCTGGATTGCGCGTCCCTTCTGTCTGCATAGGCTTCGTAATAAATCAGTTTCCATGGTCGCCTATGTTTTGTAGCTCGAGAAAAACCTTGTTGATGCTCTCGGAACCTTCGGCGCAGATCATCGGTAAAACCAATGTACAACTTATGATCTTTCTGGCTTTTCAGGATATACAGGTAATACATTGACTGAGGGCAGGGGGCGATCGCCTGGATTACCAACTAGCTCAATAATATAACTCTAAAAGCGTGAGGTCAAATTAAGAACTATGCTCCGGCGGCAGGATTCGAAACTAACGACTTTCTTCGTCTAAAACTTTATTTACAATTCTATCTGCCTTCATGTTTTCCTCGCGGGGAATATGTACAAATATCACGCGCTTAAAATCCAATCTGGAATTCCAGACCACCAAGAAGAGCGGTTGGAGTTCCGGCTCGGTGATTTTGTACTGACCGTTCATCTGTTTCGTAATGAGCTCGCTATCTATCCGAATTTCGACCTCGGTTTCCTTCGATTTCTTCTTGCCGATCAGTTGTTTGATTTTTTTCAATGCGAAAATAAGCGCTTCGTATTCCGCCTGATTATTTGTCTTTCGTCCGAGATATTCTCCGTATTCCTTGCTCCCAACGACAACGCCTAACGCCGCGGGTCCTGGGTTCCCCCGCGAACCCCCGTCAACATAGACGACAACTTTACTTTCGAAGAGTTCTTTGCGCGGCATTGTGCAAAATATTCGTTATTGTTCGGATTGCCTTCTCGGCATCCTTCCGACTCTTGAATTCTACACCTCCGACGTCTTTGTGTCCTCCGCCGAAATACCGCCCCAGAAGCTTCCCTATGTGGACCGTGTTTTCCCTTCTTCTCCAGGGGTTCGCGGCGACATTAAGGTGGAAAATCTTCCCGCTATCTTTCTTCAAACTCACACTATAGAGAAGTTCTGGATAGAGGTAGTATGAAGCCCCCCATACGCTTTGTACATTTGACTTAGAAATATCGATGTATGAAATACCGTCACGAACCTTTAAATTCTTCTTGTAGAACGCGAGAGAGCGCTTACGCTCTGTTTTAATTTTCTTGAGAGCTACCCGAACGCGCTTCAGGGCGACTATTCTCTGAAGAGATTCTGACGCCAACATAGGCACAAACCAGTCAAAAAAACCTTTTGTGTGCGCAAGCCGATCTATAAGCGTGCTCACCTGTATTGCCGGTGTTTTCGCGAGGACTGCCTGCTCCGGTGAATCGTAATTGGCCTTGTCGATGATATTCCCCCACCGTATCAGTTCTCGAATACGGGCCGTGGCCTTAAATCCAAAATGTTTTTTGAGCGAATCGAGTACCAAATCGCAGCATGATGCGAAACGAGTATCAAGTCGGTGATACGGGTCTTCGCGGAACCGCCGTTCCCATTCTTTCTTCACGAATGTCGTCGAGTGATGATCGAACCAGAATGTCGCGCCGGGATGATACAAGAAATCAAGAATAACGGAGGGGTGTTCAAGCTTCATCTTTGCCCAACGGGTTTTCACGGAAAAATCGATCGGAATCAGCCTGCGAACTACATCGCCCTGATGCTCAAAAAATTGAAGCATAATCGCCGCCGAAACGGCGCCATCAAAATCATTGTGGAAGTAAATATTGTATTTCATAGAATGAACCTATTTCGATCTCTTCAGCGCTTCAATGCCGGGTAGTTTCTCACCTGCCAAAAAGTCGAGCATTGCCCCTCCGCCCGTCGAGACAAAACTGAATCTTCCGTCCAAACGGTATTTTTTCAAAAACATCACCGTTTCCCCGCCGCCGACCACTGAAAATGCCCGGCGATTTTTCGCGATAGCCCGCGCGACGTCGAGAGTCCCTTGATCATAGGGTTCTCGCTCAATAAGCCCAAGAGGTCCACTCCAAATAATTGTTCGAGCCGATTTGATCCTCGAAACAAAGCTTCTGACGGTGTGTTCACCGATATCCAAAATCATCCGATCGGCAAACTTATAGTCCGTGGGTAGCATCAAGTTCTTATATTTCAAGATCTGCTTTAAGTGTTTTAAATCACGGGGGTCATCATCAACCAAAGATTTTTTGACGCTAAACCCCTGAAGCATCAAGAGTGTGTTTGCGGCCGCGCCCCCAAAAAGGAAATAGTCAGCCTTCCGCTTAAAGTATTGCAGGACGCCAAGTTTATCGTGAGCCTTCGATCCTCCGAGGATTATCACGAGCGGCCGCTCCGGGTGCCTGAAAACCTTTGAGAGCGATATGACCTCCTGTTCGAGCCCGAGACCGGCGTAGCTCGGCATATATCTTGTTATCGCAACTACCGAGGCGTTCTCGCGATGAGAAACGGCGAACGCATCATTCACATAGAAATCTCCGAGCCGGGAAATCTTCTTCGCAAGCTTCCTGTCGTTCTTTTCTTCGCCTCTCAAAAACCGCAAATTCTCCAGGAGAAAAATAGAGCCGGAATCGGAAACATGAATCAACTTTTCGATCGCCGAAAACCGAAAATGCGGGATGAATTGGACTTTTTGTTTCAGGAATATCTGGAGGTTTCTCGCATCTTTTTTTAAACTCAATGACTCGTCAAAACCTCGCGGACGGCCACGATGGCTCAGAATAAGAACTTTAACCTTCAACCGCGCCAAGAATTTGATGGTTGTGAGCGCCGCCTCCATCCTCCATTCATCTTTAGTATTAAAATCAAGCCGAAGGAGTGCGATCCCTTGGAGCGACGATCGATTTGCTGTTCTCAAGTACTTCATCATAGGAGCGTGAAGGTAAATTCTATTATACTTAGATATCGATTACAATAGAAACCAATGGATGAGAAATCAAAAAAAATTATCATATTGGGGGCTGGATTTGGAGGTCTACGAGCCGTCATTTTCGTCGCCAAAAAAATACGCTCCCTTGGCCTCCTGAAACGGTACGACATTATCCTCGTCGACCGGAATGAGCACCACACATACACGCCGCTTCTCTACGAGGCCGCGACCACGTCGAAAGAAACAGCAAACCTTGCAAAACTCCACAGCGTAACCACGCATAGTATCTGGTCTTTAATCGAAAATCTCCCGATTACGTTCGTACACGGCGAAGTCCAGACTCTGGACGTTATGGGCGGCACCATACGTCTTCACGACGGTCACGTGCTGAAATATAACCATCTCATCATTGCCCTGGGATCGGAAACGAACTATTTCAATATCAAAGGATTGCAGGAATATTCGCTCCCCCTCAAAAGTTTTAAAGATGCAATCAAAATACGCGATGCCGTTTGGAATCTCGCAATGGGAGGACAACACAACATCCAAATCCTCCTGGGGGGCGGTGGCTCAACGGGCGTCGAGCTAGCGGCAGAATTGATCAGCTGGTGCGGCGAACTTAACCAAGACTTCCCGAAATGCCGGATTAAAGTAAAAATCATCGAAGCGGGCCCGACAATCCTCGGTGGGCTTTCCCCGAAGGTTATCGATTGCGTTCGGCGGCGCCTACATGCCCTCGGAGTTGAGATAATCACGAAAGCAAAGATTATTGAAGCGACGAAAGATCGAGTTCTTCTCGAAAACGGAACCGTCGTCTCTTTTGATCTTCTTGTCTGGGCCGGCGGCGTGAAAGCTCCGGGCATACTATCAAAACTCCCTCTCCAAGTGGAGCCTCGAGGAAGATTGATTACAACAAACAAAATGGAGTGCTTATCGCAAGCGCAGATTCCCAAGCTTCATTCAAAAATTTATGCGCTGGGAGACAGCGTATATCTCTCTGATCCAAAAACGGAAAGGCCAATCCCTGCGGTCGCTCGAGCCGCCATAGAACAAGCAAAAATTGCCGCATGCAATATCCTTGAAGACATTAAGCTTGAAAACGGTCTCGCAAAGGAACCTCTCTACCGAGAGTATAAATCACAAGATTACCCTTATATTACTCCGGTCGGCGGCAAATATGCCGTAGCGAAAATCGGGTCTTTCGTCATAGCCGGCTTCTTCGGCTGGTTTCTGAAGGGACTAATTGAACTGCATTATCTCCTCTCGATCATGCCGCCGCTCCGCGCTCTCGGAGTTTGGCTCAAAGGATTGAAAATATTCATCCAGAATGATCGCTTAGGCTAATTCCCGACCCCTATTGACAATCACCCGAGAGAAAGGATATAAGGATTCTAGCTTGCGCCGAAGGAAATTCGGCGAGGAAGGAGATTCCGATGTGGCACGCACTTGCGTTCACAATCGCACAGAAAACGCCGCCCGAGCCCAGCGCGTCCATCTTCGTGCTCGCCGGCATACTGGTCGTAGTCGTTGGATTCGTTCTGTTTCGAGAACGGAAGCGTTCTCAGAAGAGCGAAATCGAACGACTCAGTCTGACCGGCACCGGCAAAAAAATAACGTAGTCGCCCAGCCCGGATGGCGATTACACACAAATCCGGGCGAGGCCTAGAAAGCTTCGCCCGTTTTGTTTTTTATAAACCTGGGCTTTATGCCCTTATCCTCTCAACCGCTTATAGGTCTCTTCTTCAATCACCTGCCGATCCTGGCCATATTTCACGCGCGAGTACTCTTTGAGCTTGTCTGCCAGCTCCCGGTTCCCCGGAGCCCACGATTCTTTACCAAATTCGACATTAAAGGGTTTTGAGGTTTCACCGTTAATCAAGATTTTTACATAGGCGTTCAAGTTATCAATATTCATCAAATCGTTCTGGCTAAAAACCGGCTCGAACTGTTTTACCAGGAATTCCGCATCCTGCACGCCAACGCGGCAAATAATCTGGCTCCCGACGTTTCCGAAAACCGCATCCCGAATTTTTTCGGTAATTTGCGCAATAAACTGGTGCGCCATCGTGAGGTTCAACCGATATTTTCTCGCCTCGGAAAGAATGGTGGCAATGGAATCCGTCGTGAAGTTCTGAAACTCATCAATATAGAGATTGAAGTCGCGCCGTTTCGATGCGTCCGCGATATCAACACGCGAAAGCGCGGCCATAAGGATCTTGCCCGTGAAAATCATACCCAAAAGGCCCGCGTTGATGTCTCCGATCCTCCCCTTCGACAGATTGATAAGAATGATTTTCCCCTCGTCCATCGCCTGGCGGAAGTTAAACGCCGACTTCGACTGGCCGATAATCGGCCTCATATAGTCGTTCGAAATAAAGTTGTTGAACTTGGAGGTGATGTAGGGCGTCATATTGGCAAGCGACGCTTCCCCTCCGGCTTTTGCCGCCTCCTTTTCCCAAAAATCGATGACGACGGGATTTTGGATTCGATCAAGCTTCCGCGCGCGATACTCCGGGTCCGTGAAAATGCGCGGCACTTCAATCAAGGTTGCCGGCTCGTTCGGCATGTCCTCCATCAGCAAGAGAAGAGCATTCCGCATATACTGTTCGAACATCGGGCCCATCGTCTCCGGCGGGAACAATTTATTAAAGATGCTTTGCATCTCGTTCACGATGAATGTTTTTTCCTCGGGTCGGTCAAAATTAAAATCGAGCATATTAAGTCCGAGGGGCCTGTCAAGATCCGCCGGATTGAAATAGATCAAATCATCAAGCCGCTCTTTCGGAACGTGTCCGAGGGCGCTCTCAACAAGTTCTCCGTGGGGATCGATGATGGCGACGCCTTTCCCGTTATTGATGTCCTGAATGATCATGTTCCCCAAAAGAGTTGATTTCCCTGTTCCGGTTTGACCGATTACGTAAATATGGCGGCGGCGATCTTCGTCCGTTATATAGACAGGTTTCTGCTGTCCCCGGAAAACGCTCTGTCCAATTAAAATTCCCTGTGCCGGAAGATTCGCCGGCGGCGGAGCTTCTTTCGCTTTGAGCCACTTTATTTTCGGCGTTTCTGTAGTAGAAGTTGGGAAATGATAAAAACTCGCGATCTCCTCACTGTTTAAAAGCATCACTTGGCCGACCTCAAAACTTCGGAACACGAACTGATTCACCAGTTTCTCTGGATTTCTTGATTTCACAATCTTGAATTCATTCCGGCGCGGGCTCGCAAACTGACTAAATCCCGCGGCAAGACCCTCCAAGAGATCGTTGGCCTGAAACGGAGATCCCGCCGAGGCAAGGAGGCGGACGTTAACCTCAAACAGTGGCTTTGAGATTTTTGCCTCGAGCGCTTTCACGGCGTCTTCGTCAATCACTTTTTCTTTTTTGTGTTCTTTCTCTTCCTTCGGATTAAGCGCATGTCCAACCTCGGAGAAGCTGATCGGGAACTCGTGACCAAAAACCTTCTTTAAAGAATCTCCTCTCTTTAACGCTTCGACATAGCCGTAGACGCGCTTTCGCGCGTTCGGCGCGGGACGGACCAGGAGCTGAAGCGCCGCGCCTTCGCCAATTTCGTTCACTTTCGTAAAACTCCCGACGATGGACGAAAATGTGTCTGCTCCAATTTCCTGATAGGTCCGAATCGGCAAGGTTTGATTTTCTTTCTGCGCAAGATACGCGGCCATAGTTGATCCGTGCGCGTTAAAAATGTTGAAGTCGTCAAGCGCGGGAACGACGCTTGCGCCGTTCCACAACCCTTGAACTTGTTTTGCCGCGGTTTCGCTGTAGCTCTTGGGAACTGCAAGATAAAATTGAATCTCTTCGCCGACATGAGAAACCGCGACCTCGAAGACAAAGGGTTTTTTGAGCGACGCCAAATTTCCTAAAAGTTGTTCAAAACGATTGATTTCTAATTTAAAATCCTTGTCGGGAACGTTTTGGGCCGAAACTTCTTTCGGAACTTTGATGAGAAACAGCGAGAGAGAAAGCGAGTCGGCGAGCGCTCGGCGGCGGATGAATCGGATGAGAAAATATAACCCGACACCCAGAATAGCTCCGATCACAATACCGAGAACAAGTTGGATCACCATTACTTTAAAATTCCCCTCTTTTGGAATTCGGGATACAGTTTTCCTATAAGCGCGTCGTGAAATGCGTCAAGCACGAATGGATTCGATTTTTTCGCTTCGGCTGTTGCCTTGAAGATGCCGTCACGGAGCGCAACATCAAGGAGATATTCGATTTCAAGCTTCGTCTCCGAAGAAGCGCTGTCGGCATACGCCGGCAAATGACTCTTCGAGCCTTGGGCGGCCTGCGGAGCCGGCACGGGTACGGTTTGTGTAAATGCTTGAATGGATCGCTTTAAAATTTCGCGATCTCCAATTGATTTGCTTTCCGGTTGCTCGCGATGCTTTTGAACTTCTTGCGCCAGTTGCTGTATATCAGCTTCCAAAACTTTTTCAAAATTTGGGGCGGACTCGTCTGGCATAGTAATGTATAATATTTAAGATGAATAAGCCTAAAATTTTCTTATTACTTATCGTTATTATAGCACTCTTCTTTCGCACCTACCATTTAAAAACGATCCCTCCGGGACTGTATCCCGACGAGGCAATGAACGGATCGAACGCTCTTGAGGCAATCCAAAAAAGCGATTTCAAGGCGTTCTATCCGGAAAACAACGGCCGTGAAGGATTGTTTATTAATATCCAGGCATTTTTTCTGAAACTTCTGATGCCGCTCACGGATAACGCTCCGCAACCCTGGATGCTTCGTCTTCCGAGTGCGCTTCTCGGTACCCTTACGGTGCTCGGGCTTTATTTCCTCGCGAGTGCCCTCTTTTCCAATAACGCGGCGTTTTTCTCTTCGTTTTTTCTTGCTACGAGTTTCTGGCATATTTTATTCTCTCGAATTGGATTTCGAGCCATTATGGCGCCGTTGCTCCTCACGTGGGCGCTGTATTATTTTATTGTTGCGATACGTAACAGTCGGGAAGGCGCGCTTAGAAAATCAATCATCTATGCGGTCGTTGGCGGCATACTCTATGGGCTTGGATTCTATACCTATATCGCCTATCGCATCACGCCGCTCCTATTCCTGCTTTTTATTCCTTTCTATCGCAAGGAGATTAATTTCTGGCGCATTACGTCAATCTTTGTCTTTGCCGCGGTCGTTATTGCGCTTCCCTTAGGAATCTATTTTCTTGAACATCCGGCGGATTTCTTCGGCCGCACTACTCAGGTCTCGGTTTTTAGTTCCGCAGATCCCGTAAAGGATCTTGCGCTTAATACTTTAAAAACCCTAGGAATGTTTAATGTTTATGGGGATTTCAATTGGCGACACAATTATTCAGGCCGGCCGGAGCTTTTCTGGCCTGTTGGGATTTTATTTCTCATTGGCACGCTCATCGGCCTGAAACGCGTCGTGAGCATGGACGGCAACTTAAGGTTTCAAATGCTCCTTATATTCGGGTGGCTTGTCCTGGCCGCGTTGCCCGTCATTGTATCAGATGAAGGTTTACCCCACGCTCTTCGATCAATACTTATGATCCCTCCAATATTCATGCTTGCCGGCATCGGCGGTGGGTGGCTGTATGAAACAATCAAATTTTATGCACGGTCTCCGTGGCACTATATCGGCCTTACTGTTTTTCTCCTGCTTCTTATCTTCGAGGCGTACACAACATATTTTATCGGCTGGGCAAAGAATCCGAACACTCCCGGAGCGTTTAGCGCAAACTATGTAAAGTTAGGAGAACAACTGAACGCTTTGCCCCGAGAGGTCTTAAAATATGTTGTCGTTGAGGGGGGCGGCGTGCTTGTCCACGGAATTCCAATGCCATCACAAACCGTGATGTATATTACAGATACGTACACTGGAGAAAAGCAGCGGGCAAAAAACATCTATTACATCCTGCCCGGAGAAGAAAAGAGTGTTCCACCCGGCGCCTTAAAATTCTATCTGCGCTAATGCCAAAGAAAAAAATAAGGGTTGCTGTTGTGTGCGGCGGACTCTCAAGCGAACGGGATGTGTCATTGAAATCGGGCGAACAGGTTGCGAAATCTCTTCCGCGCAAAATATATAATGTTTCAAAAATCGAAATAACGAAAGACGGCCGGTGGCTCCTTGGGAAAAAATCTCTTACACTTTTTGATCCGAAAGCAGGAATTGCTCAGAATGATCTCAAACGGTTTGATGTCGTTTTCGTCGCCCTTCACGGAAAGTTCGGCGAGGACGGGAAAGTACAGGCGATCCTCGACGTCCTCGGCGTCCCCTACACCGGATCCGGCGCGCTCGCGAGCGCCCTCGGAATGCATAAAGAGAAAACAAACGAAATTATCCAAAGCGCCGGAGTTCTTGTCCCCAAGTTCGTTTCACTCTCCCAGCGCAATGCAAAAAATATGAGATTGATTCGAATAACGGTCCGGCGGGATATTGGCTATCCTTGCGTCGTAAAACCCAATGAGTCAGGATCGAGTGTTGGTATTACTATCGTACAAAACGAAAAAGGGCTTGAAGAGGCAATCCACGAGGCGTTCCTTGAAGACGCTTCCATTCTTATACAAAAATATATCCGCGGGAAAGAACTGACCTGCGCCGTTATGGGCAACTCCGGCACAACCGCTCTTCATGCTTTACCGATTGTCGAAATCATACCTGATGGGATATTCTTCGATTATAATGCGAAGTATCTTTCGAAAAAGACCCAGGAAATATGCCCAGCCAACGTTAACAAACGAATAACGCGCAAAGTACAAGAACTTTCAAAAATAGTTCACCAAGCTCTCGGCTGCGATGGGCTCACCCGGTCAGATTTTATTCTCACCTCGGGCGGAAAACTATATTTCCTCGAAATTAATACTATCCCGGGACTTACCGAAGCCAGTCTTTGCCCCAAAGAAGCGAGAGCTGCAGGGATGAGTTTTGGCGAGTTTCTCGATAGGCAGATTTCGTTGGCCCTCCTTAAGACATCTCAAAAATAGAGCGGCCGCTATCACGCAAAGTAACAACGGCCGGTATTATCCCTTCCTCGGCTTGAGTTGCTGGTCCAAGCCGAATTTGTGAAAAACCGATCCGAAAACGCACACTGCTGTCCACAGCAAGGCGCCAATCGCAAAAACGATCAAGCCGAGGGCGTATTTCCAAAGCAAGAGAACCGCGGCAACTAAAACTATCCAAATAACCGTAGTTTCCAACATGTCTCCCCCCATTGCCCGAGTTGGGCGAGTTTCTAAAAAACAAACTAGCACGTTTCCGTGCTAGTTGTCTACCCCCCACCAATGCGAGAGTGCGACTGCGTTCCGCACAGAGAAGGAGTCGGGGCAGATAATTATTGCGAGGTCTCAGTTGAGAAATTCACATCTTGGCTTCGGGAGAATGCCTCTCTCGCATTGGTGTGAGGGTCTATATTCGTGTAATTTCTACTTCGGTATGTCTCTGGCGATGCCCTTTCTTTTTTCTGTATCTCGTTTTCGAGTGGTACTTGAAGATAATTTTCTTATCGTCCCGGATCTGACCGAGAATTTTTCCTTCAACTTTTCCGTTTGGGATATACGGCGTTCCAATCTCAACTTTTTCGCCGTCCGCGACAAGGAGTACCTTGTCGAACGTAAAATTTCCGCCGTCTTGGGCATCCAATTTCTCAATCTGTATTTTTTGGCCGGCGAGAACCCGGTATTGCTTCCCGCCGGTTTCTATAACTGCAAATTTAGGCATTCGTAGAATAGTATATGAAGTTTATTCTTTCGCCAACCGAGCCCTAATCCGTCCAGCTTCTTCCCGTAACATTCGTAGTCGCATCCCCTTTTTTCCAAGCTCTTTCTGCAGCCGTCGAGCCGCGTCCCGGGGCGTCTCCATGCCCTGCTTTGGAGGAAGCGCGCCCTCTTCCGCACGGGCTAGCGCGTCTTTCAGCTCTTCTTCGAAAATCTCGATTTCCCGCTCAAGCTCGCTCACTTCCTTGCCGATACCGTCAAGTTGCTTTAACGCTTGTTGCTCGGAATCATCGTTTATTGGGATTCTCTCGCTCATCGCAGATATCTTCTGGTTTTAGCCGGCTATTAATTTAATTAACGCTAATAATAGCCGCGAACCCGATAAAAATCAATAGACCAAGGAAAACTGTTGCTCCCGCAAGGAGTTTTCCCAAAAACCAATCTTGTTCTTCAAGTTCAAGCGCAATCACGAAATTCACGAGAACGATGACAATGCCCAGCATCCCCATCTTTAATAAATCCCATAGCGCCCCGATCTGATCGATTCCGAAGAGATTGCTGAAGTGAAGAATAAGAGGGCCTCGAATCCCCCGCAGGGCAACATACACCCATACAGTCCCGCTTGCAACGAGTATAAAACTCAACGCGAAGAGCAAGCTCGTCGTCTTGAACCGCAAGGCTTTTCTAATGAACGACACGGTATTTAAGAATATTTCTTGCCTTTCAGTATTGCTGCCACACGATCGGGATCAACCACGTTGATATCCATCCCCGTACTTAGCTCAAACCCTCCGGGAATCTGAATCTTTGGAACGATTTCGATGTGCCAATGATAGTAACGATAACGCTTCTGGTTCTTCAGCGGAGCCGTATGAATGAAAAAGTTATAGTCGGGATCATTCAGCTTCTTTGTCACCTTGCGGAGCGTTGATTGCAGAACATGAGCAACCGACCGCAAATCTTCTCGCGGAGTATGCTCAAAATACGGGAGGTGCCGCTTCGGAAACACTTTGAGCTCAAACGGCTCCATCGGTACGAATGGAGAAATAGATATTGCCAAACCATTTTCCTCGACAACTCGCTTTTTTTCTTTTCGTTCCCATCTGAGCATCACACAGTGAGCGCATTTGCGGTGTTGCCTGAAGTACCGTTCAGACCCTTTCAGTGAGTGATGAACGCTTGGCGGTACAACCGGCAATGTGAGAATTTGATAGTGCGGATGATATAACGACGCACCCGCCGTTACCCCCCAGTTAAAAAACGTAGATGTGTAGAGAAGGCAATGATCTTTCGCCAGCGTTCGATACCGGTGTTGAAGCGCCTCAAGAACGCGGAGAGCTTTGTCTGGGTCGAGATCGGCAAAATGCTTCGTGTGGTCTCGCGTTACGAGAAGATCGTGGTGCCCGCTCCCGCTCGCAACCGAGTGCGGACCCCTCATAAACCTTGCAGAACAAACCGGCTTATGGACGAGGGCGGGGTATTTATTGGGAATGATAACAATGTCCCAGTTCTTCTCGCTCGGATAGGCAAAGATAGGAGGCCAGTTCCCCGATTTTTTGAGATCCTCAAACGGGCAGTCGGATTTCGGCGACGATCTCCTCTGTTTTTTCTTCGGTAAAAATTCGTGCGGCCGCCGAGCGCGCTCCGGAGCCATAATAATCCAGCCGCCCGATACTAAATCTTGTCGGAATTCAGACATGCCAATTTTGCCCACGAGGGGCAGGTCTTATTATACCAGCGCGACCCGAGTGGTTGCAAAATTGCGCACCCCGCCAAAGCTTGAGCGACGGCGGGGTACTCCTTCTCTAAGTTCTACGCCACCTCGGCGTTGTAACACTGCTCGCAGTAGACAATTTCAGATCGATCGGGAGCGTACGAAGTTTCGAATTTATTCGGGCATTTCTCGTTTCCATGAAAGTGGGCAGCTACGTTTGTATACGCCCCGCCTTTTTTGCCTTCGCAGGCGCAGTGCCGCTTAGAGAGCCGCGGTAAGTTGGTTTTAAGAACCCGCCCGGCATGGCGGCAGTTCGGGCAGAGCCGTGGAAGCGGCAGTTTATACTTTCTATAAAAGTCCAATTCGTAAGGGATGAATCGAAACGCAATAGAGCAGTTGTGATCACATTTATCTTTGTGTTCACAGGCCACCACTTCACTCTTCAAAGAATCTGCGAATTCGAAAGTGTCCGGAAGATCGTTGCTTTTCTTCGTAACCGAATACGTGCGCTCGTCTGGTTCACGCCATACGTATCCGTGATCAATTATTTCCTTTTTTGAAAGCGGGAAATAAATATGCGCGGTTTCGTTATAGCCGAAGGGACTCTGCTCCGCAGGGAAAAACTCTCCGTATTTGTATATCCGTCCTTTTGCGTCAACGTACGGCATTTCGTTCATGTGCCGAGTGATTTTTTCTCGGAGCGCTTCGTATTCTCCTTTGGAGTATTGCTTATTCAAGATGCAGTGCTGCTTCTTTTTGAGGCCCACGCAGCCGAATATGTCGTTGTTTCCAATTGATGACATGCTGTACTCAACTTCCTGACTGCTCATGGTTACAAACCAACCGAACCTCACCCGAGAGGAGTAACCCGCCATCAACGTCTCGTAAAAAAGTTCCGAATCGGCTCCAAAGTGGGTGAAATCCCAGCAATCGGATGAGACGCTCTCGCCGGGAGTGATCATCATACAAAATCGGGAGTCCTGTAGTTTCGCCGCAATGAACGAATCGCGTACGTTCTTGCATTCGTAGATATAGTCGCCCGTCACATGCGCGTTGTGACGCTCGTGCATGTATTTCTGGGGGTATTGATCCCAAATCTTCGAGGACTGCTCCCCCGCACTCTGCAGCTTTTGAATCGTGGAGGGGTATAGCTCTTGAAGCTTTCTTTCGTACTCCTCTTTAGAAAAAGGTTCGTTAAAAATATGATATTGTTTGCTGCGAAGATTTGCGCAACCAAAGCAGTCGTTGCACCCCGCGCAGTTCCGGCTGAATAACACGTTGTGACAGCTCTGACAATCGACTGAGAACATGACACGATAACACTCCCGACAGTTCGTGATCTCATAGCACGCTTCACATTTGTCGGCTAAATAAGTGTCCACACAATCTTTTGCATTGGTAAGATTGCTGCCATACGCACAGTCCTCGCTGTAATCGCTGTGCGTCGTGAGATAGCAGTTCTTGAGATATCCGACCATGTTTGTATATTCGGAATTCACGAGAGTTGTGTGCATCCCAAATCGGCTTACGGCGGGAACTCGGTGCATGAGTTCAAAAAGCTGTGCCAAAAAAGGCCGCGAGGGATCGAAGTCAACGCCGTAATCCATGGCATCCCACTTATCAGACCACCAGCATTCATTGCAATACACCGTAATCGGAGTTTTATCGGAGTAAACCGCGAGCGTTGCCTTCCCGCAGAGGGCGCACGTTCGTTTATGCAACGATCGTTCATTCCGCCAACATAAGCGTCGGACGAGCCGGCATTCCGAGCAAAACGTCGGCGGCGGAACGCTGATCTTCTTGTAGAAATCAAAATCCTCTGGCTCAATCGTAAATTGCTGCTTACAATTTTGGCAGACTTTAGTTTCCGAGTTCATGCTACTTCAGCATTGTAACACTGCTCACAGTACACGATTTCGGGGCGATCCGGAGTGTACGAAGTTTCAAATTCGTTCGGACATCTTCCTGTCGGATGATGCTGATGCCGCACCGAGTTCTCGCGAGTTTCATAATCGCACATGCATTGCCGATGCCAAAGTTTCCATGGATTTCGGAATTTCAGGCGCTCATAATGGCGACAATTAGGACATAACCGCGGCAGTGGATTCCTAATTCGACGATACATCTCTAATTCTTGTGGCACAACCCGGAAAGCCGCGGTGCACTGATGCAGACATTCGCCCGCATGTTCGCAGGCAATATTTTTCTTCAATACATCGTCAGAAATATCTGCGATGTCTTCTGAAATCTCTTTGGTTGCCAGATCGATGGAGGGATTTTTAACGTCTGGCTCACGATAGTTATAGCCGCGCGACACAATTTCTTCTTTTGTCAACGGAAATGATTCTTGGGAAACCGTTCCGTTGTACGGAAACGGACTCATTTCAATCGGAAAGAACTCTCCGTACCGATACACTCTCTCGTTTTTTCCCACATATAGCATCTCGTTCATTTGATTAATAATCTTGGGGATTATTGTTTCGTACTCTGCTTTCGCATATTGCTTGTTCAAGACACAATACTGTTTATCGCGCACGCCAAAGCAACCGAATAAGTTCGATGAGTTCTGACACCATCCGACGTATGTGCAATCGCGCTCGCCACCGAAACAAGCAATAGCGAATTTCATATTTCGCATCGCTTTGCCGCCGCTTACATACTCGTACATCAACTCAGACCCGACCCCGGTGTAGGTACAATCCATAGCATCTTTAAGCTGAAGGCATCTACCCATGTAGCGGCAGTTTTCCATATCGTAACCCTCAAACGAATCTCTGATATTCTTGACGTTTCGCAACATGTCTCCGGTGCTGTTTTCAGCCTTTAAAATATCGGCGTATCGATGAATCGCCCGTAAACACATCTCCTTGAACTCCCCACGCAATCCTTGGAAAACGGTGTAGTTTCCAAGGTTTAGCCTTTTTAACTCCTCGAAGTATTTTTCCTTGGTTAATTGCTTGTTCCTGAAAACGAATTCTTTGTTTCGGAGATTCGAACTCATAAAACAGTTCCTGGCATTTCGACAATCAAAAAGAAATGCGGAATCAAGACATGAGTTAACTCTCACAGAGTTTCTGACGTTATAACTACTATGGCAGTACACAACGTCGAAACAGCGCTCGCTATCGGTTACGATTAAGCTGTCGAATACCTGTTTTGAATGGTCAACAATTTTTGTGTAGTGAACTTCCTCGCCTCCAACCATCGAAAAGGAAAGATAGCAATCCTTGGCATCACGAACAATATTGGAGTAAGGAGAGTTGACGCAATTCAATTGCCAAAGGTTTAGGCGCGGAACTCTCGCAAAAAGCCCGCCCCACTGCTCGAAAAAAGGTTTAGAAAAATTGTAATCCTGTCCGTAGCTCATCGGATCCCAAACATCAGAAAACCAGCAGTCGTGACAGAACACTGGGAATTTCCGTTCGGGAGGGTAGGCGGAAAAAATTGACTTTTTGCAGCTGTCGCAGGTCGTCTTCCACAACGACCTCTCGTTCCGCCATGCCAATCGCCTTACGAGGCGGCACTCGGGACACCACGTCGGCGGTGGGACCTTCATCGCTTCGTAGAACCCGAAATCATCAGGTTCGATGACAAACTGATTTTTGCAGTTTTGGCAGGTTCTAGTTTCCGAGTTCATTTTTTAATCCTGTTCCAATAATACCAGTTCAAAACATCTTTCGCGATCGGGACGGCATTCAAGCTTCCCTCTCGCGAGTTCTCCACCAAAACCAGGATTGCGATTTGTGGATGATCGAACGGGGCGTAGCCCACGAAGAATGCGTTCTCTTCTGTGTTCGCTTTAATCTGCGCAGTTCCGGTTTTTGCCCCTATGGAAAACCCGAGGCCGCTTAAAAGATGTGCGGTGCCCAAGGGGGCTTCAACCGCCGCTCGCATCCCTTTCTTAACTTCCTTTATTTCTCCTCCGAGATACGAAAGATCGCGCAATACAGTGGGATGCGGCGTATCTTTGCGCACAACGGGCTCGTATAACTTCCCGCCATTCGCTATCGCGGCGATATAATTCAAAATCTGAATCGGGGTCACGAGGATATCCCCCTGTCCGATCGACACGTTGTAGGTGTCCCCGAGAAGCCAGGGTTTCCCGGTTTTTTTCTCCTTCCACTCTACCGACGGCAAAAAACCGTCGGCTTCGCCGGATATGCCGATTCCTGTCGCTTTTCCGAAACCGAATCTTCCCCACCATTCACGCAACCGGTTAATCCCCAATCCGCGGATATCTCCGAACCCGCCACCCACGGTGTAAAAATAAACATTGCTTGACTGGGCAATCGCCGAGGAAATATCGACGTCCCCTTGGTATCGCCAGTCAAGAAATCTGGTTGGCTTTTCGGGATCATACGGGTTCGGAACATCCAGGTACCCTGGAGAGAAAACGGTTTTCTCGGGAGTGATAACGCCTTCGTGGAGCGCCGCGACTCCGACCAGGGGTTTTATGGTGGATCCAGGATTATAAAAACCGCTCACTGCGCGATTAAAAAGCGGCTTCGGAGGAGAAACCAAAACTGCTTGTTTCTCCTCCTGGTTGCCCGGCGTTACAAAAAGGTTGTTATCAAAGCTTGGAAGCGTCACAAGCGCCAACACCTCGCCGCTTTGCGGGTCAAGCGCGAGTCCAACTCCGATTTGCCGACCAAGAGAAGCAAGGCCGTCTTGAAGTCTTGTATAAAAATATTTCTGAAACTCGCTGTCGATGGTAAGCCGCAACGATGTTCCTATTTTTGGTTGACTTTTTTCCTGCTTCTCAAGAATATTTCCCCGGGCATCGCGGCGACGGATAGAAATCCCCGGTTCACCTCTCAGTACGTCGTTATAAAAAGATTCTATGCCCGCTTTACCGATAAATTCCTGTCTCCCCGCATTAGGATGATCTTTAAGATCCTCTGAACTTGGAAGTCCGGTGTATCCCAAAAACGACGCGGATATCGGCCCGTCTGGGTAATACCGCTTGAATCCGCTCTCTACGGTCAGGGTTGGTAGATTCAGGCTTTTTAGCTGTATCACCTGATTTTGATCCAGATTATTGTTGAGGAGGATCGTGTCGGCAAAACGGTCGGGGTCGCTCTCTTCTACCAGAATCATGAGGTCGGAGATTCTGAGTCCAAGTACGCTTTGAATTACCTGGAGTGTCTTTTCCCGAAGTTCCTCGTACCGCAGGAATTCCTTCATATCAAGCGCCGCGAGAAATACCGCCTGGTTCTCGGCAAGAGTTTTTCCGAAACGATCGGTAACCAACCCTCGCGGGGCCTGACGCTGTTCGATATCGCTTAAGTTCGCTTCTGCGCGGGCACGATATGCATCACCGAAATAAAAACTTAAAAAAATGATGCGCCCAAAAACGGCCAGTACTGTGAGAACGATAACAATTCCCAGATAGGTAAGCGGTTTATTGCCAAGAGGAACCTCGACCACTTCCAAATCCCGGCTCCAATCGTCCTGAAGCGACTCTTCAAATGCGACTTCGCGATCTTCGTTATGCTTCAACGGCATAAAAGCGATTCAATGTGTGGAAAACGACCATCCCGAAACATAATCCCCCGAAAAGAATCCCTAGAAAGAGATCCTGACTTCTCAAGAAAAAAGCGCTGTCGGACGCCGCATAAAAAACGATGGTGCCGACAATAATCAATACCGTAGCGTTGAGCCACGAATGCCACGGCAAAATCTTCCTCAGAGAAAAAGAGACGAACGGAACTAATGCAAATGTAACCATTTCAAAGCTCGGCGACGGCCGCCAGTTCGTAACAAAAACGCCCAGAACGACGCAGAAAACAAGTTCCCAAAAGGATAGAAAAAAAGAACTTACGATGAGGGCCACGAAGAGGAAATCGAACGACGTTCCCGATCCATACGGGATTCTCAATTCAAGAAGAAGCGCAAGAAGAAGGATAAGGAAAATATTCAGTAATCTACTTCGCATTTTTGATGACAAGCACACTCCGGATATCGCCCAAGTCGTACTGGAGTTTCAGGCTTGCTTCTTGGAACAAGTTATCCGATGAAAGCTCGACGCTTCTTACTTCGGCAATCGGTGCTCCGTACGGAAGCCCGGGAGCGACACTGTAGACAATATCCCCCGCCCTTACTTCGGCTTTCCTGTCGATAAGCGTTAGCTTCGGGTCCCCGCCGCCCCCGAGGAGCGCCTGCACCCCTTTCGGACCAACCTGAACGGCGGACTGCCACCGATTATCGAAAATAGTTTTGACGATGCTCGTATTCTCGAATATCTCTTGGATCTGGCCGATAAGAATTTTTCCGAAGATCACCGCTTCGCCCCCGAAAATACTCTGATTCTTCCCCGCGTTAATGAGAAGTTCGTTTTTGAAATTAAACGGGTATCGGGAAGAAACAACTGCTCGCACATACTCCGGCGACCACTGAGGCAGTTGGTCTCGCACAACCTGAAGTTTCGCGATTTCTGCCTTCAACGAAGCATTTTCAATTCGGAGTGTTTCTGTGTCTTTCACTTCGCTTTGTGGGCTTCCCATTAAAAAACTTCTCACTGACCAGCCCGCTTCCGGTCGTAGAAAAATAAGGAGTAAGACAATAAATGACAGTGCCGGAAAAAGCCACTTAGTGCTTCGCATATATCACAATATACCTCCAATCGTACGAGGTTCCAAGCGCACCAACTAGGGGGATTTAGAGATTAATAACGAGCGGCTTCAATGGATTATCGAGCAGTTCGCGATGCTTCTCAAAGTTATCAACGACACATCCCAATCCCCGCGCGACACACGTAAGCGGGTCCTCAACAACCTGGGTTGCGACTCCCGTTTCCTGTTCAATCAACTCATCAAGCCCCCGAAGAAGCGCCCCGCCCCCGCAAAGATAAATCCCTTGCTTTAACATGTCGCCCGCGAGCTCCGGCGGAGTAGATCCGATAACCTCGCGGATCGCTTCAATCATCGTATCCAACGATTTATGAATCGCCTGACGAACATGATTGTTCTTCAAAATAATCTCGCGAGGCAGGCCGTTTGAGAAATCCCGGCCACGGATCGGAACTTCAAGCCGCTCATCGAGCGGCACCGCCGAACCGACTGCGAGTTTAGCGAACTCCGCGGTCGATTCGCCGATCGCAAGGCGAAATTCGTCTCGCACAAACCGTATAATATCCTCGTTAAACCGATCTCCTGCAACCTTTAAGGTTTTTGAGGTTACGGTGCCGCCCATCGAAATTACGGCTATATCGGTGGTCCCCCCGCCAATATCAATAATCAAGCTCGCGGTAGGCAGGTGTATTGGAAGATCGGCTCCGAGGGCCGCCGCCACAGGAGCTTCTATGAGGTATACCTTCGCACAGCCGGCATTCAAGGCGGCGTCTTCGACGGATTTCCGCTCAACTTCGGTTAAACTGTTCGGGATTGCGATGATACCGCGCCGATAGCTGAAGATAGACCCCCGGCTCAAGCGCCTTAAAAACTGCCTCAATAATTCTTGGGCCATTTCAAAATCGGAAATCACGCCGTTCACGAGCGGACGAATTACATTAATATGGCTCGGCGTCCTGCCAAGCATTTTTTTCGCGTCTTCCCCGACGGCCAAAATCTGGTTTGTTTTTTGGTTGATTGCCGCAACCGTCGGCTCGTTCACCACAATCCCGCGACTCTTCACATAGACGAGCGAATTTGCCGTTCCCAAATCAATTCCAACATCTTTAAAAAATCGGTTAAAAAGAGGCATTGAATTTTCTGTTTACTTTTTCGGCACACCGCCCAGAAGAATTTTGACTAGTTCTTCTTTTTCCACAAGCTTGGTTTCCTGTGACGTTCGCGCCTTGATCTCAACCTTGCCGCCCGTCTTCTCGCTTACGACAAGTCGCCAGGGAATTCCAATAAGGTCTGCGTCGACAAATTTCTCCCCCGGCGTCGTATTTCTATCATCATAAAGTACCTCGATTCCCCGACTTTGTAAATAATCGTAGACAGATTTTGCGGAAGCGTTTCCGATCTCAAGAAGATGCGCCGGAAACGGAGCAACACTCATGGGCCACACAATACCTTTTTCGTCATGGAATTTTTCCACAATCACGCCCATTAAGCGCGAAATGCCGATTCCATAGCACCCCATAACCGGATATTGCTTTTCGCCGTTTTTCCCGCGGAATGCAAGGTCGAAGTCTTTCCCGTATTTTTGCCCGAGATCGAAAACGTTTCCAACCTCCGAAGCGGTGGCTTTGTTGAGTTTTCCCTTTTTACACCCGGGACAAGAATCCCCGGCTTTCTGCTTTGCGATAGAAACGTTTACGCAAAATTCGCACACGTCGCAGTAAAGGATATCGTCTTCTCCCGCATCCACGAGCACCATAAACTCATACGATATCTTCTCGGAGAAACCTCCACCCGAGGCCTCGGTTGCCTTTGCCGCAAGCCCCATGCGATCAAAAACTTGGAAATACGCCTTCTTCGCAACCCCGTAAAACCTATCAAAATCCTCCTGATTCTCGTGGAAGCTATACATATCCTTCATATAAAATTCCACGCCGCGGAGAAGACCCGACTTCGAGCGAAGCTCGTCGCGAAACTTCCAGTGGATCTGATAGATGGCAAGCGGCAAATCCCGGTATGTGTCCACGCGCTTCATCGCGAGCGGCGTTATCACTTCCTCTTCGCTTTGACCGAGCGCGTATTCTTTGTCCGTGCGGCTCTTAATCTTAAAGAGGACGTCGATTTTGTCCCATCCTCCCGTTTTCTGCCAAATACTTTTCGGGTGAAGAATCGGCATCAGGATTTCCTGTCCGCCGATCGCATTCATCTCTTCCCGAACGATCTGTTCTATCCGCCTCAAAACCCGGAGCCCAAGCGGCAAGTAGGTATACACGCCCGCCATTAACTTATCGACAAAACCGGCCCGGGCTAAAAGCTGGGCGTTTAATGTCGTTTCGTCTTTCGGGGCGTTCCGTTCGGTCCTCGTAAAAAGTTCTGACTGGCGCATGGTTTCTATAGATTACCATCGAAATTTCGCGTTGGCAAAAGAAACATGGTCGTGGCAAAAGGGGTCGCCCATTGGGGCTTCGTAGTTTATAATAAAAGGCATGCAACGAGGTCTCGTATCTTCCCGGGCGATCGGATGGACTTTGTTTCTCATCTGCGCCGTTTCTTTCGGGCTGATGCTCCGTGCGTCGTTCACCGATTCCGCGATCATGGACGA
>Ga0265292_1001069_pt1 | contig 27039 bp, 29 predicted proteins | sample Munlanlewell296A_FD_189080 | JGI IMG/M metagenome (GOLD analysis project Ga0265292, IMG submission 189080) | Leachate microbial communities from a municipal landfill in Southern Ontario, Canada - Leachate well 296A | ecosystem: Engineered > Solid waste > Landfill > Unclassified | place: Canada... | reverse complement strand
CAAGGAAATCCCGAAACTCACTGCTGCCTTGCAGCAGAAATCCATTGACAGAAAGGAGGCTGCGGCTTAGGATAATGCAAGACGGGGCCTTTCTACTTCAACGAAAGCAAGGGACAACTTCCATTCCCGTCTCCCCATCTTGTATCATGTTCGTATGGCATATTAGAAGGAGCAATCTTTTCAATGGCTTTCTTTAAATCTTTGATGACGCCTGATTCATATTCAATAGTAGTGATACCCCCTGTAGAACCAGAACAGAAAACATTCACCAATCCGTTTTGGATGTCTGACTTTGCCACTATTCCTGCAACCTTATCGGTAATATCCAGAATGTCGGTATACCCTTTTGTGGTTAGAGAAATTGTGCCTGTTGATACCATAATACCTCCTTATTGCCTTCCCTATAATCCTGCGAATAAAAATAGCTGTTTGTTTTTAGTCCTATAACGGTTTTATGTTTTCCGGAGAGTTATACCTTGGAGAGTTGACTCTGTCGGAAACCCTGGTAAGTACCATCTCCTCTGATGGAAACGACCTTAGAAAACCTTTCAGAAGCTCAACATCCTCAATTTCGGGATCAAGCCACATGTCTTCCTTGTCGCGCGGGACTATCACCGGCATTCTGTCATGGATAGCCGATATAATCTCGTTAGATTCAGTAGTAAGAATTGTACAGGTACATATCTTCTCTCCTTCAGGAGAAGTCCATACGTTATATAGTCCTGCAAACCCAAAAGGACTGCCGGATTTCAGATGTATATAGACCGGGACCTTTCTTTTTTTGTCCATCTGCCATTCATAAAATCCGTTTGCAATCACAAGACACCGCTGCTTTTTAAATGCAGCCTTGAAAGACTGTTTCTCGGTGACTGTTTCGACCCTGGCATTAATCATTTTATAGCCAATAGAGAGGTCCTTTGCCCAGGTAGGTATAAACCCCCAGTGACACTTCACCAACTGCTTGACGCCCCGGTTATTGATAATGATGATGTCCTGCGTAGGCGCAACGTTATAGCTTGGCTCAGACTCAAAAGAAGGGGCTCCGACATTGAAATAGTCGGAGATTTCCCTGATGGAACTGCTCCTTACAAAACGGCCGCACATAGATTAAATTTAACATAAAAAGAATGCAGTTGATGAATTGTCGGAGAAGTTTGGGAAATACACTGTCCATCATGCTGCAAGCCTGCCGACAAAGATACAGTCTCAACATGAGGGAGAAAGAGGAGATGTTCTGGAGCGGGTAACTGATCTTTTCAAGGGAGAGAATAAAAGACAAAGGCTGGGATTACCTTTATTACATATAAAAGTGTAGGACTAACTGCTCCATCAAATAAAAGAGCCATTTTAAGGGCTCTGCTTCATTGGACAACCTCTCTGCTCCGGCTCTTTCACCTCCTGCCTTTGCATTGGGAGGATGACCAAATACCCTTTTTATGGCTCCTGTATATCTCTTGCGATATCAGAAGCGGAAAAACTTGAGCTCTTTTGTTTAAGTGGGTGCTTTGGTAGATGCTTTAGGCTTCCTCCTCGCTGCTGGAGGCTTGCACACCGCATCTAACTCCCGCTCCCGTTTCTACTATCGATCCTCACGTTTAATCCGTTCTGAGTCTCGCAATTTCTTGTCTTGATTTTAGTTTACTCTTTTTAGGATATATTACAAGGACGAATTAACCCTGAAAAGGAGTGTTTTAGTTTGCTTTAGATAATTAATCCATTTTCTCGATTATTATCTCTCAAAAGCCTCTTTTTTTACTCTACTGCCAGCTATTACCTTAATAGCACGTTAAGCATAAACCGGGTTTGCATATTGGAACAGACTTTTTGTCGCAAGTTATTCATAGGGTTAGTCTGAGAAACAAATTCGACCTGTTCCCCTATAACCGGGTCAATGATATTTCTGCTACGTTCCCGATTATCATATGTTGATTTTAAAAATATTCTTTCTGTAACTCGTGAGAATTGAACCTGCTATAATTTGCTTATTACAGATAAAATGACTCAGAGCTGCCGAGCAGAATATCATGTCATATGAGAATATCAGGGTTATAGCTTATTCAGGTTATCGGGGTGCCGAAAGCCCGAGAGCTTTTTTTATTAATGATGAGATAATCACTGTTGTCGAAATCTTGGACATGTGGATTGAAGAAAATTTGTCTGATAGGATGAGAAAGAGATTCTTTATAGTCAAAACAAATAATGATCAGCAATATAAAATCTATATCGACGAAAAGACCTTGGAATGGTTCTGTGAGATAAAATAGAGTTCTTCCTGAACTAAAGCGTTGTAACCTTTCTCTGAATTTTATAAACTTTAATTAGAAATCATTAAAAAACAAGAAAGAGGAGGTGTCGAATATGGCGGACATTATCAGGAAAGTGGCGTATTTTGCAATGGATGTTCCGAACAAGCCGGGTGAGGGGGCACGTGTGTTGGGGAAGTTGGCAGAGGCAGGCGTAAACCTCTTGGCATTCTCCGGGTTCCCAAGCGGTAGGAAGGCCCAGTTCGATTTTATTCCCGAGGATGTAGCGGTGTTCAAGAAGGCTGTCAAGTTAGCAAAGATCAAGACTCGCCCTCAGAAGTTCGGGTTCTTAGCCCAGGGGGATGATCGGAAGGGTGCCGTGGCTGACCTGCTCAAAACACTGGCGGCCAAGAACATTAACGTTACGGCCATTGACGCTGTGTCGGCCGGCGCTGGCCGCTACGCTGCCATTCTCTGGGTCAATCCCAAGGATGTGAACAAGGCTGCGAAGGCGCTTGGTGCGAGTTAGACAGATTTTTTCCATCAACTTGTCGTCCAGTACATAGCGAAGGGCTTGCCGGTTTCGGCATGCTCTTCGTGTATTATGTTGTGGGTAAGGAGTGGTTGTCACAATGTTGGCTCCACCCCTATTCTTCTCCCTTCCTGTAATAAATGTTGATGGAATGCTATAGATAACTAATCAGTTTAGATCGTAATCGTTACAAGAGAAGGGAATAAGAGGGGTCAGCCCTTGACAATAGACAATTCCAGTTCAATATTGTCAATTATTTTCTTCAATTTCTTGTTTGTTTTTAAATCTTCCACAAACCGTTGAATTTGTTTTGCTGCCGCTGAGGGGCTGTATCCTCTGAAGAACTCCCCTATCTCCCTGTTGGTCATACCCGTATGCTTTTTCATCAGATCAGTTCCTTCCTTTGTTATTTGGTAAGGGCTATTTAAATCCGATTTGACAAAGATTTGGGACAGCTTATTGTGAATAATACCGGCTGATTTGGGTTAGTTCAATGCTAAAGACAAGAGCAACGAAATAACGAGCCTCTTCAGAGATATCCTTTTCTTTGGTGTACGATTTTTTCCATTTCGTGAGGTGATCCCAAGTGGAATAAATGACCGATTTATATTAAAGCTTTTTTAGCCAAACTCCTTTTTTAAGGGTTGCCGCATCCGACCCCACCAAATTCCATCTATTGTTATTTATTGTCGATTAGTGATAATATCGTTATATGATATTGTCTTTCAGGGATGAGGAAACGGAATTAATATGGCTCGGGAGGTTCTCAAAGAAGATCAAGCTCCCTACAAATCTTCACAACCTGGCAAGACGAAAACTTAGAATGATTGCAGCTGCGGTAACACTTGAAACGTTGAGAGTGCCTCCAAACAACAGGCTCGAAGCTTTAAAGGGAGATAAGAAAGGGAAATGGAGCATTCGCATTAATGACCAGTGGCGTATTTGCTTTGAATGGCAAAATGGAAGCGCCTATAACGTTGAGATAACCGATTATCATTAAAAGGAGCGCAAAGATGAGACACTTAAAGAACATTCATCCAGGAGAGGTTTTACAGGAAGAGTTCCTGGTACCAATGGGGATATCTATGTACCGGATCGCCAAGGAAACGGGCCTATCACCGACACGGATCGGGCAGGTCATCAGAGGGGACCGTGGCATTACAGCTGAAACTGCTATTAAAATCGGCCTCTTCCTGAATACTGGCCCCGAGTTCTGGATGAACCTGCAATCGCTGTATGATATTGAAGAAGCTGAAAGGCGATATAGCAAAGAGGTCAAAGCAATACATCCTTATTCCCAGACGGATCGGGCAGCCGAAGTAGCATGTAAATAGTGAATAGAATAATGATTTTTTATTGGCGGTCCCAACGGGATTCGAACCCGTGTTTTAGCCTTGAGAGGGCCACGTCCTAGGCCTCTAGACGATGGGACCATTTAAAGACAGCTAACAGGCATTAGTGAACAGTGAATAGTTAAAAAACAACTGCATATCAAGAATCAAAAAACTAATCTCTGTTCACTGACAACTGTTGTTTTTGGCTGGGGAGAGAGGATTCGAACCCCTGTAAGCAGATCCAGAGCCTGCCGTCCTGCCGCTGGACGACTCCCCAAAATAACAAGGATTTATTATACCATATCGTAAATCGTGATGTGCAATTCCGGATTTTATGAAATTATCCGTCCAGCGCTTCCCGGATCTTCCGTGAGAGATTGTCAAATACCCCTCTGCTTCTAATCCGTCATCACCTCGTCGGACAATTCATTTTTATCAGCCGGAGTAACAGGGAAATGCCGTGCAAGGAGGGTCCCGGCATCTTCTATCGCCCGGCACAGGGCATCGCAGGCGCGTCCTTCCTTTATACCCTGAGAAACGGTTTGGGCAAATCCATTCATGGTTTCCTGTTCTATCTTTTCATAAATGCCTTTATCCGCAAGCACCCATACCTTACGCTCAAGCAGAGACAAGAAGAACAGGACGCCGGTATTTTGTTTTGTTTTGTATAACCCCTTCTCATAAAATGCCCTTACAGCCCTTTGCATAACGGCATGTTCTTTTCTTCGCATACCTATGAAGACGGTTTTTAAGACAGGCACATTATGAAAGAGATATTTTGATGGGAAGAAGAATAGTAAACTCAGCGGGATATACCACCAGAGTGATGCATGAAGAAAGAGGGTTGTGAGAACCAATGACAGAAGACTGCCAAGGAATATGCCGCCGATTACCCCGGATTCAGGATATTGTTCACTGCTGTCAACAACCATAACGGCGACCTCGCCGATTGTGCGAGACTCGACGTCTTTGGTCGTTTCACTGATCTTTTTCTTTTCTTGCTCATTGAAGAATTTACCTGCCTTCACAATATTTTTCATCACCAGCCTCCAGAGGCTCCGCCGCCGCCGAACCCGCCGCCGCCGCCGCTGAATCCTCCTCCGAAATCTCCGCCGCCGAACCCGCCGCCGCCGCCCATGTAAAAGCCGCCGCCCGGCCAGGAGCCATGCCGCCCGGAGGAAAACAATAACGGCAGAAAAATCCCTGCGGCCAAACCTGCCACTGCAAGTATGACAACAGCTATAAGTCCCGCAGATGCAAAGGTCGAGACGGCAAGCAACGGTAATCCGACAGCGCCTGCTATCCCTCCGAGAACACGCGATATATTGCCGAGAATAAGTATGACGATTGAGCCAAAAATAAGCAGAGATAAAAAGCTTGAAAAACTGTCACGTTTTTGAACATGCCTTTGCTCATCTGCTTTGAACTCGCCCCTTGTCGCATCAATCACTGCATGTACGCCCGATACAACACCGCCTTCAAAATCCCCTCTTTTGAACCGGGGCTTTACCACAAGATCGACAATCCTTCCGGCAGTCAGGTCCGTTAATTTGCCTTCAAGTCCTCTGCCAACCTCAATCCTCATCTTTCTGTCCTGTTTTGCTACAAGAAAGATAACGCCATTGTCCTTGCCTTTCCAGCCTACCTTCCACGCTTCCGCAACCTTGATGCCGTATTCCTCAATAACTTCGCCTTCGAGGGAAGGAACGGTAAGTATAACAATCTGAGTTGAATCCGATTGTTCAAAGGCCTTTAATTCATTTTCGAGCTGGGTTGCCGCCTGCGGAGAAATCATATTCGCATAGTCGTTCACATAACCCTTTAATTGAGGAACCTCAAGGGCATATGCACCAGAGCATGAAAGGAAAACAAAAAATATAACAAAAAATATCTTCTTCATCTCAGTAATATATCCAATTCTTATTTGGCATTAAATAGAGTCTGTGTATAAACTATCAAACACCCTCACCCTTGCCCTCTCCCCTCAAGGGAGAGGGTACTAAAGTCGCCCCTCCCCTCAAGGGAGAGGGTACTAAAGTCGCCCCTCCCTTGAGGGGAGGGGTTTGGGGAGGGTGTTGAAATCCTGACTTTATACACAGGTTCTAAATACTCAGCATTTCTTGTTTCTGTTTTAGAACTTGACCTGTGGCGCTTTTTCAGCCCCGGCCTCGGCCTTAAACGGTTCTTTGAGTTTCAGATGCAGCAACATGCTGTTCGTCATACTGTTCGGGAAAACCCTTATCGAGGTATTAAAGGTCTCAATGGCCTTGTTATACCGTACACGGGCTACATTGATCCTGTTCTCGGTCCCTTCAAGCTGATTCTGAAGGTCCTGAAAGTTCTGATTTGCCTTTAGGTCGGGATACCTTTCCACAACAACCATAAGCCTTGAGAGAGCGCTGCTCATAGCGCCCTGCGCCTGCTGAAACCGGGCAAAGGCGTCGGGATTATTTATCATATCCTTTGACATCTGTATGGACCCGACCTTGGCCCTTGCTTCAGTGACAGCCATAAGGGTTTCCTTTTCATGCTTTGCGTATCCCTTTACAACCTCGACAAGATTCGGTATGAGGTCAGTCCTCCTCTGATAGGATGCCTCTACATCACCCCAGGCAGCCTTCACAGCCTCCTCATTCGCCTGCATTGTGTTGTACCCGCAGCCGGAGATCGTTAAAATCATAAGTGAAAATATCAGATACATCAGTTTTTTCATCTCTTCCTCCTAATTGTTATGAATATTGAGCTTCTTGCAAAAATATCTAAATTGTCACCCTGAGCTTGTCGAAGGGTCACATAACTATTGATTAGTCATGATTCTTCGACAAGCTCAGAATGACATAAGCGCTGTTTTAAGGACTTTTGCAAGAGGCTCTATTGTATGGTATTTTAGGTTTATCCTTCATAATTCATATTTTATTTCCCCTTATATCCCGGGCAACCTTCAAACCCCCTGCAGCCTGCTTTCCTCAAGCGGCATAACGCATTGGTGCAGATGTTTATCACTGTGCCTTGTCCTTCATGAGGATTTATCTCCTCCATTAATGCGCCTCGTCTCTGCTTTAAAACAGTTTTACCGGTCTTTTTTATGGCCATAGAGGTCCGATATATTATATCAATCTTATCATTATTTTACCTGCAAGATATAATGCCCAAATTAAGCATTCAATTATGGGTTGAGAAATCCTCCCTTTTGCAAGGGGAGGTTGGAGGGGTTTTTGAAAAATAATTAAAACCACCCCTTCCCCTCCTTGTAAAGGAGGGGATTAAACCCGTAACTGAAGAATTATATTGCCCTCGCAATGACAGTTTCCCTGAATTATACGGACTCTCTTACAACGTATTGATATTAAATCTTTTCTGTGCGTTCTCTGTAGTTCAGTTTGACAAGATAACGAACAATCTGAAGATAAGTTTTATTGACTTTCAGCCGTATAACGAAGTATCATTTAAATAATAGACTGAAAGGCAATAATGTTCGAGAAATTTACAGAACGTGGAAGAAAAGTCATTATTTATGCCAAGGAAGAAGCTGAAAAAAGGCAGAACGACTACCTTGGCACCGAGCATCTTCTCCTTGCTGTTTTAAAGGAAGACGACGGCCTGCCGGTTGCGATCCTGAAAAGAATGGGGATCACCCCCGACGAAGTCCGGATGGAAATAGAGAGAAACCTTCCGCAGGGAACGAATCTCATGACCTTCGGCGATATCCCTTTTACTCCCCGCGCAAAAAAAGTCCTTGAACTTGCCGTTGAAGAGGCAAGGCTCCTTGGTCACAATTACATCGGCAGCGAACATATTTTCCTCGGCCTCATCCGTGAAGAAGAAGGCATAGGCGGAAAGATACTTCGGAGTTTCGGCGCCAACCTTCTTGGCGCGCGGCAGCTTACCATCAACTTCTCTATCAGGGCCCATACCAATGTTAAAGAGAAAAGGAGCACCACTCCGGCCCTCGACGAATTCGGAAGAGACCTAACTCAACTGGCAAAGGAAGGGAAACTTGATCCGGTAATGTGCAGAGAGGATGAGATTGAACGCCTGGTCCAGATACTCGGCAGGAGGATCAAGAATAATCCGGTCATCATCGGCGAGCCCGGCGTCGGCAAGACTGCAATAGTCGAAGGCCTTGCACAGAAGATCATTGCAGCCAACATACCCGACAGTCTTCTGGGAAAACGTCTTGTATCTCTCGATCTGGGCGCCCTTATCGCAGGAACCAAATACAGGGGCCAGTTTGAAGAGCGTCTCAAAATTGTAATGAAAGAGATCGTCCAGACGGACAACGTAATCCTCTTTATTGATGAGCTGCATACCCTCATCGGCGCAGGCGCTGCCGAAGGTTCAGTGGATGCTTCAAGCATGCTGAAGCCGGCCCTTTCACGGGGCGAGATCCAGTGCATCGGCGCAACAACTCCTGATGAGTACAGAAAACATATCGAAAAAGACGGCGCACTTGAGCGGAGATTCCAGCCCGTTAATATTGAATCGCCGAGTGTTGAAAACACCATACATATACTGAAAGGACTTAAGTCCCGTTACGAAGCATTCCATAAAGTGAAAATCAGCGATACTGCAATCGAAGTTGCAGCACGCTTGTCCGACAGATATATTACCGACAGGTATCTGCCGGACAAGGCAATAGACGTCATAGATGAAACAGGTTCAAGGATTAAACTGAAAAGGTACACTCCTCCTCATGAACTCAAGGACCTTGAAGCCGATATCCAAAGGTACTCCAAGGAGAAAAATCTGTATATCAAACTCCATGACCTTGAAAAAGCGTCATCTGTACGCCTTGAGGAAGAGAGGCTCAAACGTCTCCATGAACAGATGCACAGGCAGTGGATCGACAACCTGAATAAAGAAATCCCCGTAGTAAGTGAAGAGGATATTGAATATACCTTATCCAAGATGACCGGCATACCCATCTCGAAGCTTGAAGAAAAGGAATCCGAGAAACTCATCAGGATGGAAGATAACCTGCACCAGAGGATCATCGGACAGGAAGAGGCGATCAAGGCTGTTTCAAGCGCAATTAAAAGGTCACGGGCCGGCCTGAAATCAAACAAGAAACCTATCGGCTCATTCTTCTTCCTCGGCCCTACCGGCGTAGGGAAGACGGAACTTGCAAAGGCATTGGCCTGGTTCCTGTTCAACGATGAATCTTCCCTAATAAAAATAGATATGTCCGAATACATGGAACGTTTTAATGTATCCAGACTCACGGGAGCGCCTCCGGGCTATGTTGGATACGAAGAAGGCGGCCAGTTGACGGAAAAAATCCGCAAGAAACCCTATTCGGTCGTGCTCTTTGACGAAATTGAAAAGGCCCATCCGGATATATTTAATATACTGCTTCAGGTCCTCGACGAAGGGGTCCTCACGGACAGCTACGGCAGGAAGGTGGATTTCAGGAATACCGTAATCATCATGACCTCCAACCTTGGAGCGCGTTTGATTGAAAAGGCCACCCCGTTAGGCTTCCGTAGAAATGTATCCGGGATTATATATGAACAAATAAAGGAGAATGTACTGAATGAATTGAAAAAGACCTTTAATCCTGAATTCCTGAACCGCGTCGATGAAATTGTCGTATTCCATCCGCTCGAAAAGGAACATCTTATGTCCATTATTGATCTGCTTATAATAGATACAAACAGGATGCTGCTAGATCAGGAGCTTGTTATAGAAGTTTCACAGGAAGTCAAGGAATGGTTAATCAGTCGTTATTATCAGCCGATTTACGGCGCCAGGCCCATGAGAAGGGCCATCCAGAAGGAGATAGAAGACCCCCTGTCTGAAGAGCTCCTGAATGGAAAATTTAAAGGGACCCACAAGGTGACCGTCGTTCTTGAAGCCGACAGGCCCGTCTTCATCGAGGCTGAAGAAGCCGTCCCTGTCCTGTCCGGCGCCAATTAACTATTCCGAATATGGCGCTCATCAGACAATGAAAAAAAAGGGGGTCATTTTTCTAATCATCCTCATTGCCGCAGTCGCTCTGACTTTTTTCATTACCAAACCGCCGCAGACTACGAAGATAACAACCGTCGGCAGTACACCCTATGATTTAGAATTAACGGATATCAACAAAAACCGCATTAAATTATCGGACCTCAAAGGCTCTGTTGTTTTGGTAAATTTCTGGGCCACATGGTGCGAATCGTGCGTTGAAGAGTTGCCTTCAATGGAAAGATTGTTCAGACTGCTTTCAGTAAACTCCCGCTTCAAAATGGTAACCATCCTCTATAAGGACGATTTACAACAAGCGTCCGGATACATGAAACAAAACGGCTATACCTTTCCCGTCTATCTCAACCCCGATCAAGCCGGAATAAAGACCTTCGGTCTTACAGGCGTGCCGGAGACCTTCATACTGGATAAGAAAGGCATCCTCAGGCATAAGGTAATCGGCCCGGAAGACTGGGACTCTCCCCGCGTTATTGAAGCCCTCCGGACTTTAATCAACGAGCCCTAAACATATATATGAGAAAAGCAAGATTCCCTGAACGGGCATTGCTTTTCATGGGCGCCCTCTATTCGGACCCGGAAATATTCGGGCGTACCGGGATAATCCTCGGAGAGCATTTCGGTGAGATTTTCCTGATAAGTCCTGCCGTGCCGTGGGACCATTCATCCCATTACAGGGATGAACTCGGTCTGCCTATAAACAGACGATTTATCTTTTTTCGAAATATTTTTGATACAGGGACTCTCGCAGATATCAAATTAAAAACCAACGAGATTGAAGATGCGCTCTCGCTGGACGGCAAACGAAGGATTAATCTCGACCCCGGATACATAACCCTCGCAAAGGTAGTCCTTGCCTCGACAAAAAATTACTCCCACCGCATATGTTTGGGAAAAGGAATATACGCGGAGATCACTCTCATATACCGGCATAATACAAAGACCTTCACCCCGCATATGTTTACCTATACCGACTATCAGGACAAAGAGAATATCGATTTATTTTTAAAGATAAGAAACGAACTAAAGAAGATAGTATGTTGACCTAAACGTTGCAAAACAAATCCTCAACATGAAAGGCAGACATGATAAAAAAGCTTTTAGGTTCTCCTCGCCCCGAACGCTTTCGGGACTGAGTGCGGACGACGCCTTAATGCACTATTAACACTGTTCGATATGCATTTATCTAAAATACACATAAAGTTAAAAGTGCCGTCAGGTGAATATGGATTATCTTTTGTCGCGTTCTAAATGTTTTTTATCATATCAGTCTTTCATTTTATGCAACTGATGGGTAAATTTATTTTGGACGTCCGCAGTTTTTGAGACAATACGGTTGAGATAATGCGGGTTTCTACCCTACACAATCTCCAGCAGACTGACGTCGAAAATCAGTTCCTTTCCTGCCAGGGGGTGATTAAAATCCAGCGTCACGGAAGATTCCGATATATGCGTTACCGCAGCGGTAGAAGAACTTCCGTCTTCTCTCGGTATTTCAAGACAAACACCGGCTTCAGCCTTAATACCATCGGGCATTTTATCGCGAGGCACATCCAGCGCCCAATCATCATGCCGCAGACCATAGGCTTTATCCGGCGGAATATTTATGGTCTTCGATTGACCGACTTTCATTCCTATGACCGCTTCCTCAAGACCTTTTATGACATCCCCCTTCCCCAATGTAAATTCGATCGGATCGATCCCGTTTGAACTATCGGCAACGGTCCCGTCCTCTAACTTGCACGTATAATGGATCCTCACCGTATCGCCCTTTTTAGGCTTCACTCTTTTCCTTGCCATTCTTTCTCCTTTCAATCGTCGGATATGCAATCATATTAATTCACAAGCTGCAAAAAATTATTACAAACGGCGGGGCTGATGCGATGAAAAGGTCTTGTAGCGACTCCTTAATGTACTTTAATACAGCACTCCAGCCTTCTTCTGAAAGACACCGCAGGTTCCATCTGCATTTATGTGTTCAGAATATAGTCCTTTGTCGCATTATAAGATTTTTCATCGTGTCTGCCCTGCCGTTTATTCAACGTTTAGGTTAATTCAGTCCATCTACTTCTTTTCCGGCGCCGATGTTCAGATTAAAACAATCCCTTTTTATTTGTCAAAACAATAAATACATATAACTAATGAGGTCATTATTAAGCACGGCACTCTTGACCTATACCCGCTTTTCTCCTATACTTTGTTCAAGTATACAATTCGCTCAATAAGGAGGAGAATATGCAGAATATCGTAGCTAAAGGAATCTCACACGGAGTCTATATTGTAACAGTTAGGACAAAAGAGAAAATAAACGGCATGACAGCGGCATGGATTTCACAGGTCTCTTTTAACCCCCTGTTGCTCATGGCATCAATAGGACTGTCAAAATTTACACATGACCTTATAAAAGAATCGGGCTATTTTGCGATCAATACCCTTGATGAAGATATGCAGAACTACGCCGCCTTATTCGGGTTTAAGAGCGGCAGAAAAGCGGACAAGTTTCAAGGTATTCCTTACTCCAACGCCCCCAATGGCTCCCCGATACTCGATGGCGCGCAGTCATTTTTTGAGTGTAAAGTAGTTGAAACTTTTACCGCCGGAGACCACACCCTCTTTATAGGCGAGGTCGTTGCTGCAAAACTCCTGAAAGAAAACACCGAGCCGTTGATATTTCACTGGGATGATTATTTTTAGCAATGAGCATTGTTTGTCCTTCATGGCTTTCGTTTATCCTCTATAATCCTGTCAGGAAAGCCCTTACTGACAGACGAAAGATTGTAACCGAATCCGGTATTATAAAAGATTCCGTTGTGCTTGAAGTAGGCGCGGGCAATGGATTTCTTACCGAAGTGCTTGCGGAAAATGCCGGGAAAACATATGCGGTCGAGCTTCAGGAAGGTATGATACAAAAGCTGAAGAAGAGGGTACAAAAATTCGGCAACAAGGTCGCCATCATCCGGGGTGACATTGCATCAATAGTCCTGGAAAAAGAGTTTGTTGATGTATGTCTTCTTTATTATTGTTTTCACGAAGTGGGCAATAGCATAAAAGCTGCGGAGAACATAGCCGGGGCGGTAAAGAAAGGCGGCATACTGTCTATCTATGAGCCGACTATGGAAGTTGGAAAACAGGAGATGCAAAAGACTGCCGCATTGTTTGAACAGACAGGCTTTACAAAAGAAACCGAGCGGAACAGGTTTTTTACACGCTTCGTGAGATTAAGAAAACGGTTATATTAAGGTGTAATAGATAAGATTTGAGTTTACTTACACGTCAGATTAAGTATCAGTTGAGGGCTTCACATAGAATGCAACGCCTTTTAAAATTTCCGGTCTCCGTTTTGTGCTTCCTGGACTCGACACCTCCCTTTACAGCGATAAAGCAATGACGTTCTCATCGAAACAAGTATAACTTTGCACTCTCAGGAGACCGTGTATGATTGGCTCAAAACCTTCTTAATTTCTCTTGAAAATTTGGCTGAAACTCTGATATATTAAGGAAATTTAATAATAATATAATATCTCAATTATGATCGAAATTATTTCTGCTACTATGCACAATGAAGAATTCTTTTGGGAGTAATCTCCCCTCGGGCTATCTTTAAAGCGCATGTCATTCGATCTACGATTGAAACCTTACATCACTTTCAATAATACACTATCGATTGGAGATATATATAACCGCAGAATAAACTCAGAAAGTCCTTCTGATATATTGGTATTTGTCCATGATGATGTATGGATAGAAGACTTTTTTCTGGCAGATCATGTACTGCAGGGGCTTGAACAATACGACATCATTGGTGTAGCTGGTAATACAACACGGGTGCCTTATCAGGCCTCTTGGGTATTGACAAAAATAGATAATAAAATTGTTACGGATGAAAAGAACATAAGTGGTGCCGTAGCTCATGGCGAACATCCCTTTGGAGAAGTTGGTTTTTTTGGCAACGTACCGGCATCCTGTGAATTATTGGATGGAGTTTTCTTGGCGGGTAAGAAATCCAAGCTAAAAGCAGCAAATGTATTATTCGACCCGATTTTTAAGTTTCATTTTTACGATTTGGATTTCTGCCGTACCGCAAGGCAGAATAACTTACGTCTCGGCACTTGGCACATCCCGATAACACATCAGAGTACTGGGAATTTCGGTTCTCCTGAGTGTACAGCTATGTATATTGCTTATATTCAAAAATGGAAAGACTGAAACGCCCTTCTACAAATCTTCAAAACCTGTAAATTTGCAACACTGAATAACGTGAATCTGAAGCATATAGTACTGTAAATAAGGTGATAAAAACTCGGCGCACCTGAAAACGTTTGCTTGTTATGCGCCTCCCGATGAAATCCGCTGAGGTGTTAACTTGATGAAGGTAGTCATCATTTAAACTGACATTGTCTGACAGGTCAAGTAGCGGCAATCACTAACGCCCGTGTTTCAGACATTACCTTGCAAATTAAAAGCTTATCTTTTAAAATACAAGCATGATAAATCGATTGCTAAAAGAGAGTATCGAGAAATCCCTGATGAAGTATCCAGTTGTAGGGATACTTGGTTCGCGCCAGGTCGGAAAAACAACACTCGCAAAAATGATTAAGGAAAGGATGAAAAAAAAGGTTATTTATCTTGATCTTGAACTTCCCTCCGATCTGAACAAACTGCAAGACCCGGAGTTATATCTCAGCCGTTTTGAAGATACGCTTGTGATTATCGATGAGATCCAGCGTATGCGCTCACTCTTCCCTCTGATGCGCGCTCTTGTGGACAGAAACAGGTCTGCAGGAAGATTTCTCATACTTGGATCGGCATCGCTTGAACTGATAAGGCATTCATCCGAAAGTCTGGCAGGGCGCATTATATATCATGAATTGTCTCCGTTTTCACTTTCAGAGATAAATAGTGAGAACATTCAAAAACTCTGGCTAAGAGGGGGCTATCCTGAAAGCTACATCTCCAGGAATAATGATGAGAGTTATGTATGGCGTGAAGCCTTTATAAAAAGCTACCTTGAAACGGATATACCCCGGCTTGGAATCCGGATTCCGGCACAACAATTGAGAAGGTTCTGGACAATGATTGCACACTCTCACGGGCAGTTATGGAATGCAAGCAAGATAGCCGGCAGTCTTGGAATCTCGGCTCCCACTGTGATGAGCTATCTGGACATTCTTGAGGAAACCTTTATCGTGCGGCAGTTACAACCATATTATTCAAATATTAAAAAACGGCTCATAAAGTCTCCAAAAGTTTATATTTGTGACTCAGGCCTTCTGCATGCACTGCTTAATATAAGGACTCTCGATGACCTGCATGGTCACCCGGCTCTCGGCAGTTCATGGGAAGGGTTTGTCGTTGAACAAATTCTAAGAATTCTTCCGGAGAGATGGCAGGCATATTTTTACAGAACAGGCGCAGGGGCGGAGATAGATTTAGTATTGTTTGACGGCAAACATAAACCTGTAGCTGTTGAGATTAAATATTCCTTGAGCCCGAAGTTAGAGAGAGGTTTCTGGAATGCATACGAAGATCTGTCCTGTAAAAAGGGCTTTGTTCTATATCCAGGTGAGGAATCCTACCCGCTGGGCAGAAATGTCGCCACATTGCCTGCAAAAAAACTGGCAGAAATTTTTAGCTGATTTCTCTATAAGGTATATCATGAATACTCCCCGGCCCATAATGCCTCAAGGAATTCTCTGAACGGGAGGATCGTTATACCTTCAACGGTTCTTTTACGGGGCTCAAAACTCACACAGATATATCTCTTCAGCTTCTTCTCTTCGGCAAGCGCCTTCAGGGATTTGATATCGCGGGGCGACAGGTTTTTCTTTGCCTTGGCCCTAAAAGAAAATGCGACTTGTTCTTAAGAAGGAGAGGCAAATCAAGGGTACGGCTGACCCATAATGTTTCTGATACTGTTTCACCTAATGACGCTTTCATCGTCATATATTATCCCAAATGACGACAGAGTTGTCAAATAAAGGTGTGTTAGCTTACAAAGGGAAGGATTTTTATACCTATACTTGTAGAATCTACCTGAATCTACGGCAGTTAAAAATTGCCGGCAACGTCCATACACAGCAGATAGCATTTATCCCATCTATAATCCTTACAATATAAGTTAAATACCCATTGAATCTAAATTGCTGTCAGTGTATCATAGTGACAGAACAAAAGAATCAGTGTTTACATGGAAAAAATTATTAAATATTTCAGGAGGCACAGCGGATATGCCAGGATGAAAGAGCTGAAAAAAGCTTCTTTTCAGACCCGCGATATCGCGCACCTTCTGCAAGAAGGCATAATTGTCAAGGTGAAGCCGGGACTCTATCGTCTTGCTAACTTCATAGACATTGCGCTTCCTGCTATAACAATTAATGCCACCGGTTATACCATAAGTGTCGGGATAATGGATGTTTGCAGGGCAATACCGGAAGGCGTCATTTGCCTTGCCTCGGCCCTTGAACTTTATGGCCTCACAACTTTTAATCCATCGGAAATATATGTAGCTATTCCGAATGCCTCCAAGAAACCAAAGATAGAGTATCCTCCTGTGAAGATATTCTATTTCCGTGACCGCTTTTACCGGACGGGCATAGAGAAGATAATGGCAGGTGATGTTACTGTAAACATCTATAACATGGAAAAAACAATCTGTGATGTATTCCGGTATCGGAATAAAATCGGAGAAGATATCGCGCTTGAAGGACTAAAGAACTATATGCTTCGTAAGGATGCAAGTATCAATAAGCTCAGGGAATACGCTGAAATCTGCAGAGTTAAAACAATAATGATGCCGTATCTTAAGGCTCTGATTAAGGAGTAGATAGACAGGACTTTTGTTTCTTGCTGCTCATGAATCATTTAGTCTCAAAACCATGCACAAGACAATCCTTGAGACATTCAGGAAAAGGTTGACACCCCTTAAAGACAGAATGTCTATATTCACTGAAGAATTTAAGCATTCAAAGGAAAAGCAGATGCAATGGTCTGCATTTTTACGAAGAAGTCGTCTGGATTCCTTCAAGACTTTTGCTGAAGCAATTGGACATTTAGAACAGTTTATTGAACCTGCTTGCAGCAGCAAACTGTTGTCATCCGGACATGATACTATATGGAAACCGGAAGTTTGGGAGTGGCAGTAAATTAGTTGTCTGACAGGTCAAGTAACAGCAATCACAATTAAGGTAACGGTTTTTTTGCCTTTACGTATGCGGAAAAAACCATCTTTTCAACGCCTGCGCCGAAATTCCAGCTTTTGATAATCTCGTCGCTGTTCGCCTTGTTATCGATGACGATATCGGCAAATCCGGCCTGCTTTAATATTCCAGTCAGTTCCTCCACGGGAACGGAACCGGTTATTCAGCCGCTGTAAGCATTTTCATCCTTTTTAATCTCGTCCGAGAACTCGCCTTTTTTAAGAATATCCGAAATTGCAATTCTGCCTCCGGGTTTCAGCACCCTGAACGCCTCATTAAAAACAGCCTGTTTATCGGGAGAGAGATTTATAACGCAGTTAGAGACAATTACATCAATGGAAGATTCCTCTACAGGCAGATGTTCAATTTCTCCGTGCCTGAATTCCACGTTTTTAATCCCTAATTTATCGGCATTTATCTTTGCTTTTTCAACCATCTCACGGGTCATATCTATGCCGATAACATGACCTTTGTTTCCCGTTTTCATTGAAGACAGAAATGCGTCAAACCCTGCGCCGCTGCCAAGATCAAGGACCGTCTCGCCTTCCTGAAGGTCTGCAATAGCATTCGGGTTTCCGCAGCCCAGACCGAGATTGGCCTCGCCAAGCCCTACCTTCAGCTCCTCTTCCGAATATCCAAGCATCTTTCCGGCTTCAAGAAGGCTAACAGGATTTGTCTCAGGAGAGCAGCAGGTGTTTGCAGTCAGACAGCAACTATTAGACGCCGCTTGCGCATATGTCTTTATCACAAGCTGTTTAATCTTTGCTTTTTCTTTTTCCATAATTACCTTGCTTTCATTGTTTTCATCGGTTCAATATAAGTTTCTTTTCATACTATATACGATAAACAACGCATACATTGATGTCAACAAGTGCAGAGCTTTTCTAATTCGTTATCTTTACATTTTTTTACACATGGCATATAATCCCCAATATTTAGCGTTTGCTAATTTTTTGAGTTATGAACAAAAAGTCACTCCTTGTTATAGACGATGATGCTTTTGTCCGGGATATTATTAAAAACGCCCTCGACAAAGATTATCATATTATCGAGGCCTCCTCATATTCAGATGTTGTCAAGCTACACAGTGAGACTATTGACCTTGCAATCATCGATTATATCCTTCCCGACCGGGACGGATTTGAGGTTTTGAGGCTTCTGAGAGATAAAGAACCGTCTCTCCCTGCAATTATAATTACCGGTCACAGCAACGAGAACCTTGTAATAAATGCAATCAGAAAACATGTTGCTGATTATATAAAAAAACCGATGAATCTCTCTTATCTTAAAAGGAGATTATCAGAGATATTTTCAAATGAACATGATAAGGAAGGCGTCGAGACTTCTCTCAACAAGGATCATCTTCTTGATGCCGTCGCAAAGCATATCAATAAAACCTATATGAATGAGCTGACACTTGATCAAATCGCCCATATGGCCTGCATGAACAAGTTCAGTTTTTGCAGGGCTTTTAAAAAAAGATTCGGCCGGACCTTCACCTCTTATTTGAATATTATCAGAATAAAGAATGCAGCAGAGCTTCTGAAAACTTCTGATCACAGCATAACCGAAACAGCCTTTAGTGTGGGGTACAGAAACCTAGGTCACTTTAACCGCATCTTCAAAACTGTTTTTAAAATGCCGCCAAGGGAATATAGAAGAAAGGTAATTTACGGTCGCCAATACAGCATCCTCCAGGCAGAAGAGATGCTCTCCGAAGAATCTCCTGTCAATTAATAGCCGGCATTTTTAGAAAATAGCTTAGCCCGTCAAACAAATTATTCATCACCCGCAAAAAAAGAGAGGAACTGCAAAAAAGGTGAAGTAAATTTCTGCCCTCTCTGGGATACTGTTCTCATCTTTTTATCAGGGAGGAAATTAAAAATGGTCAAAAACAATAATAGGGAGGTATAAGATGCAGTTATTTAAATCCAGACTGTTCATGACTGTTGTTTTAACATTCCTATTTGAGGCAACGATACCCTTTCAGGCATATTTTTGATGAGGCAATTCGAAATCTTGACAGAAAGGAGGTAAGGAACATCTTAATAATATGGGCAAGAGCGTCCTTCCTACTTCAACAAATGGGAGGACAATATCATGCCATCTAATCACAAATAACAGAAAGAGAGGCAGAGGATCAACATGAAAAAAGGACTACTTATAATTAGTAAGCTTATGGCATTATGCCTTCTGAGTGCTACTATACTACTTGTGCAGTTCGATTTTGCACAAGCGCAACATAGTTCAAAAAAAGACATTGAGGCTAACATTCTAAACTACCTACATGCCAAGAACAGTGCAAAGGTTACAGGAGATCTGGATAATCTCAGAGCCGATTTAGAGCACATAACCAGTTCCGAAATCCAAGACAAGGCAATTTCAGAGGCAGATAGAGAATACTATAATACAATGCAACAGGATGAAGATTACTACACCGGCGAGGAAACAACGATACAACTCCTCTCTGAACCACAGACAATAAAAGGCGGGAAGATCTCTGTCTTTGTTGAAGAGAACAGCATTCTTTATCTGTCAACAGATGGTGGCCCTGATAAAACCGAGCAGAGAGTTGAGCATATTATGATATTGTCTAAAGCAGGTAAAGGCGTATGGCATATTGTATCAGACATTATCAAAGACGAGCCAAAACCGTTGACTCCGCCGCCAGGCTCAAAGCCAGTTCCTCAAGATACGTTGTCGACTCAAGTTGCTCCGAAAGGCCTATTGCCGCTAAACGATCAGAATGATGCTTTTGGAGCTATAAGCTTGCAAACCGCGTATTATAATGGTTCAGCAGCAGCCTCCTATGCTTATACTTGGGCACTAAGCCGCAATCCTGCATATCGTTCTTTTGCCGCTGACTGCACTAATTTTGTATCGCAGGCGGTCCGTGCTGGCAATTGGTGGGATGTATCAGGGTGGTATCTCTCGATGGAAGCGTGGTGGTATAATTACTTAAATCAGTCGCGCCCATGGGTCAATGCTCATTACTGGTATTTGTTCACATATAGCAGGCCAAGGGGATATATTGCACGGTACTTTAATCAAATGCAAATAGGCGACATCCTGCAGATGGACTTTAACAGAGACGGTTATGTGGATCACAGCATGGTAGTTACAGCGAAAAATGCTTCCGGCACAATCTATCTTTCTTATCATACAACCGATACCCGTAACAGGTCGATCAGCTCTATACTTAGCGCGTATCCGAATGCAAACTATTATGGCTGGCGTATTTACTCTGCAATCAATTAGTCGTACAGTGCAAGATTTTCTTAGCCCGTTTTATCGTAGGTTAATAATGGTAACACTCCTTGGGAGTGCTACCATTATTTTCGCATGTCACTCTCCAATCGGAGGAGCAAGCAGCAAAGAGAAATTGATAAATATGTTTATTTCTGCATTGCATAGAGCAGATTCCAACACTTTATATTCACTAGTACATCAGGACTATACTGCTACCCAGGAAATTGAATATCTACTCACCACATATGGCAAATGTACGTTTACCTCATTACGAACCGATATCAAGCAGAACACTGTTGCTTCCTTCATGGCAGAGGCTCGCTTAAGCGGCACCTGTCATAAAGATGACAGATCACACCCTTTTACCTTTAACCTCACCATGATGTCAAAAAATGACAAATGGTTTCTCGTGCTCGGCAAAAGCTCTGACGGAATCAAGCCTATTCCAAGCGGATCAGGTTCAACAACGCAGAGATAGAAAACAGCGGAATTCGACTGTGCGATTTATGGGGACGTAGTTACTGACATTGATTAACTTTGACAAAATCATATGCGATTTATGTTTATGGGGACGTAGTTACTGACATTGATTAACTTTGACAAAATCATGGTGACAATAAAATAGAGATGTGCCGCTACAAGCCGGATTAGATATTTGCGGAAATACGGACAATCATCAGGGAAGAATGCGCAAAGGGCGGAATAAGCAATGAGGAGATAAAAATGGAGAGCCGCAGGCAGTTAGTGAGCGGAATACGCGCAATGATAGCATATCGCGTCAGAGAAGAACTTGGCTTATCCGCAGCCGAAATAGCCCGTTATACAGGCGGCTCAACATCGGGCATTGCAAGGGCGATTGAAAAAGTTGTTAGAGAAATGTAAATATAACAACTCACAGTCAGTAACTACGTCCCCCAAATCCCGTCCTCAAACTTTGATATTGTCCCTGTTTCAATCAAAGTTCTTGTGCCTAACGGCGGAGAGACATGGCAAGCAGGCATTGCCCGGAATATTCAGTGGTCTTATACCGGCAATCCAGGCACTTCAGTAAAGATTGAGCTTTACAAAGCAGGGGTGCTCAACCGCTTAATAATTTCCAGCACATCAACCGGCACAAACGGCGCCGGTTCCTACAACTGGACTGTCCCTGCAACACAGGCTGTTGGTACAGATTATAAAATTATGGTTACAAGCACTACCAACAGCACTTTTAATGATATAAGCAATAATAACTTTGCAATTATAAAGTAGAAATAGAAGACAAATCGTATTAATAAGATGGTAATATTATGAAGGAGAAGATACTATGAGAAATAGCCTGAAATTATATGTATGTTTGATAATAGCAATATTTTTATTAAGCACTTATACCTTTGCTGCTGAAAAGGTTTTCTTCTATTACACAGACCCGGCGGGGACGCCGCTGGCGATGACAGATCAAAGCGGTAATGTAGTCTGGAGAGCCGATTACAAGCCCTTTGGGGAGGAACAGAGTGTCACTCAAAGTCCAGAGAATGTCATAAAATTTGTGGGTAAGGAAAAAGACAAAGAAACAGGACTTCACAATATTGGAGTAAGGTATATGAAGGACGAGATCGGCAGATTTATCTCACCTGACCCGGTAGGGCCGGTTAATCCATTGAACAGCAAAACGAATCTGGAGATGCTTCTGAATCCGCAGAGGCTGAATCTATATGCATATAGCTTGAATAATCCTTATAGATATATGGACGCGAATGGCAGGTGGCCTACGCCGGTTCACAACACAATCATCAACAGAGCGTTTGAAGGAACTTTATCTCCAGCGGCTATATCAGCTTTACAGCGAGGTAGTAAGGAGGCTGATTCGCTTAAGTATCAAGGCCAGGCTTTCTCATACATGCATGCTATGAGTAATGCTTTAACAAATCAGTCACCTGAAGAAGCAACAAGATTAATGAACAACTATATTAGTCAATCAGTGAACGAATACAAAACCTTGATGTCTCAAGGAAAAACAGATGCGGCCTATGAAGCTTTAGGAATGGCCATGCATCCCCTTATGGATGCAACTTCACCAAGCCATGAAGGGATGCAAGGATGGGCAGGTACTTTCCCAATAATTGACGGTACTACTATGAAAGCCTATATACATGGACGTAAAGAGACCGAAGACGTATTTAATTCTAATCCAGCGTATTCATCGAGGGCTGTTGAATCGATAAAAAAAATATATAATGAAGCTAATCAATAAAGATAGGTTGCTGCGTTATATCATTACTAACATCGTTATTTCTTCTCTGATATTTTTGGTCAAATTGTATAGCGGGCCATTCATAGAAGGGCCATGGTTTACCGTTAAACTCTTTCTTGATGCCCCAGCATTCATTATTATTGCTCTTTTAAAAGGTGTTAATAGTGCACTACATTTCACAACTGAGAATATATATCGAATCGTCAGTTTTATATTTTACTCAACCGTGATTGCAATGATTCAGATTTTCATTTACAAGAGAAAAAAGAAGAAGCAGGCGAAATTAGATTGATAGCAATACTATCAGTTTGTGAGAGGTGGCCGGGTTTGTTTAGACAACCTAAAGCAGTTTTTAAGTAGCAGGGGAAATAGGGGTCAAGTCTTTGATTTTGTTATTTATTCACGAAGTGTGTTATTGTTGAAATTGTGGCGAGGCCGATACGAATTGAGTACGATGGAGCAATTTATCACGTTACCTCACGTGGAAACGCGCGAAAGCGTATTTACAAAGATAAGATGGACCGTCTGAATTTTCTCGATGTCCTTACGGCAGTAAATCGAAAATACAACTGGCTCTGCCATGCCTATTGCCTGATGGACAACCACTATCATCTCATAATAGAAACACCTGATGGTAATCTCTCAAAAGGAATGCGGCAGTTAAATGGCGTTTATACACAGAGTTTCAATAGAAGGCATAGGCGGGTCGGGCACATATTTCAGGGGAGATACAAAGCAATCCTTGTCGAAAAAGAAAGCCACCTTTTGGAAGTATGTCGGTACGTGGTACTAAATCCGGTAAGAGCGAAGAGTGTACAAGATCCTGGAAATTGGAAATGGAGCAGCTATAACGAAACGGCAGGAAAAATAAGGCCGCACCCCTGTCTTACAGTGGCATGGATATTGGGACAATTTGGCGCTCAAAGGGGGCAGGCGGAAAGGGAATATCGAAATTTTGTCAGGGCGGGGATCGGCGGGGAAAAAATATGGAAGAAGGTGAAGGGACAGAGTATCCTTGGTGAAGAAGACTATACTGAGCGCCTAATGGAATACATAAAAGGACAGAGGGACATTCAGGAAATACCGAGGCAGCAGCGGTATCTGAACCGGCCTGCTCTTGAGACTCTTTTCCCGGATCAGGTGAAAAGGAAGAAAGAGAAGAGAAACAAGCATATGTATAATGCAATAGACGAGCATGGATACAGTCAGAAGGAAATTGCCGATTACCTCGGCTTGCATTATTCAACCGTAAGCAGATTGATTAAAGCACATGCGATAACATCAAAAAGAAAGACTTGACCCTCTTCACTCCCCTTTCCGGCCACCCTCCATTCACCCTGTAGTATTGGCGCGCCAATTGAGGACATCACCTACGAACACGCAGAATCAAGAAGGTTAAACTTTTATCACTTTCTTCATCAAATGCGCACCTTAGATATTTTTTATTGAGTGAAACTTACAACTGTAAATCAACGATGTTGATAGAGGATTTTTCAAAGATTTTGCTTTCACTGAATAACGCACCGTGATTAACCTAAATGCAATTCCAAGTATATCAATAAATGTGCAAGTTAATTGAGACATTAGATAACGTGAACTCCGTTGATATTATTGCTTAATCGATAAGTTTTGTTTATAATCATGCTAAATATACGGCCTAACTAAGGAGGTATAGGATGCAACAATATGCATTATGTATTGGAATCAATAGATATTCGAGCAGGTCAATAAATTTACTTAAGGTATGTGAAAATGATGCTATAACAATATCAAATATTTTGGAAGAAACCCCTTTTAATTATAACAAGGTTCAAGTTTTATCTACTAAAAGCGGATATGATTTCCCTTCCAAATATAATATACAAAATTTTCTAAAAGAATTATGTGAAAATGCATCTGAAGATGATTTTATTCTTGTTTATTATTCAGGACATGGTTCTATGCAAGACGGGAATCAATACTTAATTCCATCTGATGCACATCCTGCCGATGTTGAAAGTTTTATTAATATAATCGAACTCAAAAATATTATAAAAGAATCAAAGGCAAAACAGAAATTAATTATTATTGATGCATGTAAAAGCGGAGCAGACTTAACAGGTTTGAAAAGACTGGAATCTTACATTGATCCCACTAAGGTAAAAGAGATATTTTCAGATGTCCAAGGTGTTTATATGATTTTTTCAAGCAGTAAAGATGAAGTATCGTGGGAAGATACAAGTAGTGATCATTCTGTCTTTACAAAATTCTTAGTAAAAGCTTTAAAGGGCGAAGAAGAAGGCATCTTGAAAGATTCAATATTGACTGTTGAATCTTTATTTGAATATCTTTCGCAAATCATACCAAGATATTCAAGAACTGCCTGCCCATCAAAAATGACACCCGTATCGTATAGTGTGACGACAGGTCCAATGATGCTTGCTAATTTTCAAAACCTTGATAAAATTCCCGGACAAAGTATTTATGATGTTTTCGTGCCGGTGGGCACACCTACTCTGACCTATGTGCCGCGTGAAAAAGAGAGCGAATTTTTAAGTGTATTGAGGCGCCCTGGAAAACAAATTTATCTTCATGGAGCGTCGGGCTGTGGCAAAACATGTTTATATGAAACAGTCATGAATGAAAATAAACAAAAATATATTATGGTACCCTGTAAAGCTACATATGACAATTTGCTGGTTTTGAATGTCAGTATTTACTTTAAAGTAGCGAGAAAGTTGCCAAACATTAATCCCGACGCAAATTATGCTATACAAATAGCAACGTTGGAGCATGATGCTATAGATAAAATGGTGGAAGATTTAGCGAAAGAGAACATTGTTTTAGTCTTGGATGATTTTCACAGATTGCCAGCGTCGGTGATGCGTGAATTTGCTGATACTGTCAAAACTTTTGTTCTTGGTGGAGCAAAAATTCTGTTTGTTGGTGTTTCAAATACTGCAGATCAATTAATTAGTATGTATCCCGATTTAAATGAGCGAATAGATGGTATCGAATTAAAACCTCTTTCGAAAGGAAACCTTTTGAAAATCATAGAACGGGGCAGTGAAATATTGAATGTCAAATTTGACTCAGATTTATCGTCTGAAATAATAAAGCAATCCTTAGGTTCTGCATCTTTAGTTCATGAGCTGTGTTTGTCGATCTTAGAAGAGATTCGCGTACATAAAAGGAGAAAAACCGTCATATCTATCGATGATATGAATTTACTAAGTAAGGCATGTCAAAAAGTTGCAATTAAACAAGCTAGGATATATAAAACTATCTATAGTGCTTTGAGCTATGGCAGAAGAAAAGCAAAGAAATATGCTACTTATAGGATGACAATGGAAGCTATAGCTCTTATGGATGACGATCGAATGGTTATTAGTGAAGATAAATTATATGATGTGCTGCGTAGAAGATTTGGCGATTATACACCCCCTCGTTATAACTTTTCGCAAGCATTATCACATTTATCAAAAATACAGGCGAATTTGAAAGAAGTTGTGTCATTTAATAATCTTACTAATATGATCGAGATTGTGGACCCTGGATTCAAGTTTTATCTAAATTGGGTTGTTTTGCCTACCATAACCTGATGGTAAATGTTTTGGTGAAACCTTTAGAAAACTAACATTTACATGTTTCTAAATAAACAAGACTATCTGTAAATTTGACATTGTGAGACTATAAAGGTATTTTTGGGTTGCCATTCAGGACTTACTAAATTGCTGTGTTTTTTTCGTCCAGTAAGGCGCATACCATTTTTCTCAGAGACACCTACTAACACGTAGATAGGGAATGGGTCAGTCATCATGGGGTCAGACTTGTTTATTGCATGTAATATATAAAGATTAATCATTAAGCAGCTTAAGAATATGTTCCATATCCGCTTTAAAGTTTTCTCCGTCTTTCAAATATCTGGTAACAACCGAAGGGTCTTTTTGAAGAAAAAGCGCTATTTCTTTGCCCTTGTATCCAAATTCCCTTGCCGTAAAACTTGCCAGTTTCCTTACTGCCAATATCCCCCTGTCCCTGCTTTTTTCTCTCAACTGATTGATGGTTATTCCTTTATTCTTACCGATTGTTTCCGCTATCTTCTTTAGACTGTATTTATGATGCTTTCTTTTGTTCTCAAATCTTTCATCTACCTTCTCCATCACCTTATCAATAAAATGCTCTTCCCCAAGTATCCTCTGACTGACGGTTTTGTATATGTCTTCTTTCTTAACCTCTATGCCGTCATCTATATAAGCTCTATAAAGCTTCCTTGCCTGTGTTTTGTCTTCTGAAAACATACGCAATA
>Ga0265292_1001068_pt1 | contig 27060 bp, 27 predicted proteins | sample Munlanlewell296A_FD_189080 | JGI IMG/M metagenome (GOLD analysis project Ga0265292, IMG submission 189080) | Leachate microbial communities from a municipal landfill in Southern Ontario, Canada - Leachate well 296A | ecosystem: Engineered > Solid waste > Landfill > Unclassified | place: Canada... | reverse complement strand
AGCAAACGCTTAAATTTATTAACCAGTTTTTCTTCCTTTGCCATGGTGGGCTGTACTCCCACCCCCGCTCAGCCTTAGGGCTGACGGGTTAATATTTCTTTCGAAAAAAAAGATTTTGAAAGGAGCCACAGCAATAATCACATTTAAAAATAACGAGGTACCCCCGAGAATAGTTATGACCTATAAACAATATTCATTCAAGAGTCGAAGTGGAAAATTTGCACTCCACACGTCAGAAAAAGAACTTAAAGACCTCCTTATCGCATGGATTTTTATTAGTATTGCATTTTCCATTGCGCAGACTGTCGGAGACAATTTCAACATCAATGCATTCACTTCAACTGCATTTCTTATCACGATAATCATCTCTGCAATCACTGTCGGTCTTGCATTCCTCTTTCACGAACTCGCACATAAAGTTGTTGCACAGCACTATCATTGCTGGGCAGAGTTCCGTGCAGACATCACTATGCTGATTCTTGCCGTAGGCACAAGCTTTCTTGGGATCATATTCCTCGCGCCAGGCGCAGTCATGATATTTGGACATATCACTGAAAAACAGAATGGAAAAATTTCACTTGCAGGACCGCTCACCAATATTATTCTTGCACTCATCATTATGCCATTCCTATTTATAACAGTGCAACATAGTGTCTGGAAAGAAATCATCAGTATCGGATTTCTCGTCAATGCATGGCTTGCACTCTTCAATATGATTCCATTCTGGAATTTTGATGGTGCAAAAATTTGGCGATGGAGTAAATCAGCCTATATCACTATGGTTGTTAGTGCAGCCTTCCTCTTATTTATCTATTTTATGAGAATTCAAGGGTAAAAAAACAACGGAGAATACAAATGGCACGCGGAAGCGAAAATATTGACATAAAAAAATCACAGATTCATAGTAAAGGCGTTTTTGCGAAACGTAACATCAAGAAAGGAGAATTCATTATCGAATATGTTGGTGAAATCGTGGATAAGAAAGAATCAGATCGGAGACTCCATGCAAGTCTCGAGCGGCATAAGAAAGATTCCACACACGCATTTACGTATATCTTTGAATTAAACGACACCTGGGATCTTGATGGGGACACCACACCTAACGATGCGAAATACATCAATCACTCCTGCGATCCGAATTGTTCATTTCAAATTAAAGATGGCCATATAGAAATATGTGCTGCACGCGAAATACCGCAAGGTGAAGAACTCAGTTACAATTATGGTTTCGACGTTGACGAAGACTATGAAGACTATCAATGCCAATGCGGCGCCAAGAATTGTGTCGGATACATGGTCGCCGAGGAAGATTGGCCAGAACTTCGACGCCTGGTTGAAAAAACAAGAGAGAAGAAAGGATAAATTCGGGGTTGTCGGAAAATAGTTTTAGCATCAAGGTGTGAGTGTTCTCTAAGAATCATCAAGAAAATAGTGTAGAATTGCAAATGACACTATTTTCCTTTGAAGCCACATCTTAACACGAGCGATGCTAAAAACGAAGTTTATTTTCCGACAACCCCGATAAATTCACAACCTTTTTTAATAAGAGACATCTTTCCCTACTATGCCACTCTCAGAAGAATACCTAAGATCGGTATCAGAATCCCAACTCAAGGATCGCGCCTATACGCCGTTTGAACTCGCAAAATACGAACGCGACTCTATTGAAGATATCAAAAAAAGTATTAAAAATGGAACCTATAAGGATAGAGAGATTGTCAAAGAATCCATGGAATTTATCGAGGCACTTGCAAACCGGATGAATGTTGCGATCACCAACGAAAAAAAAGAGAACAAGACCACTTGGGAACTTGAAACAGAACTTAACGATATTAAAAAAGTCTTTGATCTATTAGAAAATCTCCTCAAAGCATTTGATGAAAAGGAAGCAAGATCCCCTATTCAAAAAAAGAACAGGGCAGGATTCACGATTACCCATACAAAATGAAATGCGAACTATGTTCTACGCGTATACAGACAACATTCATGAATAAGATTCTTGGGACCTATTATATGAAAGGAAAGAAAAAGAAAGTCGTCTGTCCAAACTGTCAGAAAAATGTTTCTCAAAAAGAGATTAAGGAAAAATTAAATTTATAAACCATCGTCAGATTCTTAGATATACGCCCTCGTAGCATAGTAGCTAGTGCGTCTGACTCGTAGGCAGCAATGCTCAGAAATCAGAAGGTCGCGAGTGCAACTCTCGCCGAGGGCTTTATTATGAACTACCATTTTTGGGGAGTTCCGTTTATATAATGCCTCACTCTTATAGAAAACACATCATAGGAAAAATAGGAATAGACGACACAACAGACAAAGTAACACAAGCAATAAAATATATTGGAATGATAGGATAAATTTCTACATACGATAAGGAGGAGCATCGATTAAATATATAAACAATTGTCGGCTAACTAAATTATGGGAATATTTGACTACACTATTAGGATATGGGAAGAACCATTTTTAAATGACAATAACTTAAAAAGTATAAAGTCTCTTTATGATATCACGTTTTTTATAATGTATGTAAGAATTATTGATGTCATAAAAAGAGCAGATGGTGTCAGGCTTATTGCATATCTCCTCAGTCAAAGCGAAACTATTATATGCGATGACAAATCGTATATTTTTTTATCCGATAAACATTACATCAGGTTTCTTTTATCTTTGACCTCTAAATATGGCATATTTGACAATCATAATAAATTTATTCCTTTAAATGAATTTGAATTATTATATGAATATTTTTTCAAAATGGAATATTCAATGAGAATGGACTTTTTTGATATGTCAAAAAATGGTTTCAACCAACAAAGAATGAGTGTTAATGGGAAAAAAATTATTGAATGTTTTACCAATGAGCATCACGCTATATACTCAATGTATGTAATGAGAGAAACAATACATAGACGTGTTAATAATCCTAGAGCGAATCAATATGAACATTTTGATTATTGGAGAAAAGCATATTCTCAGTATAATACTGCGTTAATAAAAGAGTATGGATATAATATACGGGAGCTTATTGAAATAATAAACAAAATAATCCCGCTAGGATATAATAAAATACATGGCAATTCCCAATTGTTCAATAATGACGTATTACTTGGTGATATACTTATTAATCAAGAAGAAATCACTAAGATAGATTATAAGAATTCGTTTTTAAATAAATTAGCTATAGAATCCAATAATATAAAAGAGAATATAAATAGTACTTATTATTATAGAAGACCAATAATAAAGATTGAGCAACTATACGCAATCAGTCTTTTATCTTTAATAGAGAGTGTTCCTGAGATAATTCATGATTATTTAACTATTGATACAAAAAAATATGTGGGGAATGCCTTTGAAATTGAGGTTATGGAGCTTCTAGATTTTGAAAATATCGCCTATAAAAAAAACATGCATAAAGAACTAGAACGTAAATGTCAGATTGATATTTTAATTGAAACTAAAAATAAAGTTTATCTTATAGAGTGCAAGCATACTACTCCAACCATATGGCATTTCTATCCTCCTATGATGATAAAAAGAGCTAAATCAGAACATAAAGAATATGAGAGATCTATTAATAAAAAAGTTAAAATTTTACAAGAGGGTTATGGTACAAAGGAAATCATTCCTATTATCATAACTTCATATCCGGCATATTTAGCCCATTACGAAAAATATTTATGTATCACAAAGCACGAGTTCCGATATTGGATAGATAACTATCTTAAAGCAAACAAGCAAATTGAAGGTATAAATAACTTCTTTGATGAATATATTCTGCAAAAAACTAGAGAGTTAAGTATAGATTTTCAAAGCGAACCACCTTTGGACATTGTTAATACAAATTTACGTGATATAATAAATAGTGATAAATTAGACTAACAGAAGCAAACATGTCATACAGTTCTTAGAATATGATATAAACATTTCTCTGAGTTCTATTTATTAAAATTTAGTTCTACTAATGTTAAAACTAATTTCGTTGACAAATCTTTATTAGCGTAGTCTAGTTTCTTGCCATGTAAAATATCATTTCTAAGATTATCGAACGTGTCGATTATATGTTCTAAGAAGAAAGGCATATATCTATTCTGTTTCTTTAGTAAGAATTTACTGATGTTATTAGCAGTTAAATAAGATTTTGTTTTAGATTCACCGCCGCAAATCTTACATGTATGAGTAAATGAAATCTGCCCATCTAAATCTTTATGTTTTTCAATAAATATTCCATCAATTTGAGATATTAGCACAGGTATTGATAATTCATAATCTGAGTCTAGATGAGACTGAAATGCTTTTTCTAAAATAGGCATTCTAGGTCTTAATATATCATTTTCTCTAAAATTTTCGATTAAATTATCTATCTTTCTCTTGTCAGAAAACCACTGATAAAAAAAGTCTCTTACTTTGTCTTTCTCTCCGTTTTTCCATAAATCATATAATTCTTTTAATTCATGTATAGTAAGACATCCCGCCCAATTATACTCAAATGTTTCGAATTCGTCTTCATCTTCAAACTTTAAAGATTTAGAGATTAATCCAGATATTCCTTCCCAGCTAAATCCGATGTTAAAAGCAGGATTCAGTGAAGATAAAAATGAAGTATTTATTTCAGCAATACGCTTTAGAGCATCATTAGCTAAACTTATGCGATCGTAATTTATCTTTTGTAAATTTTCGAGAACTCTCAAAGTAGATTCTGGTATTTGAAACGCATCTGTTAATTTCTTGCTCATTTCGGCAGCGGATTGCATTTGTTGGAAGAATTTATCAGGTATTTGTAGACTATGACTAATTTGGCTATTCACTCTCTCAATTTGCTCAAATTGAGTAAAAAATGACTTAGGAATTGAAATTTGCTTACTTATTAATGCGTTCAATTCAAAAATTTTTTCAAACTGAGAAAAAGTCTCTACAGGAATTATTGATGCCGATATATCTGGGATTAGATCACTCACACTCGCTAAAGATTTCGCGATAGAAATATTGGCTTTTGTAAAGTTTTCTAAATTTATCCCTGACGTAAAACTTACACTGTTTGGTTTGATGATATCAACCATATTATATACATTTTAATCTATTTTATTTAAATTTTACTCTCGTATCTTCTCCATGAACCAGCTGTCGCGGGTGCCTTCCCAATGCGGCTGGAATTTCTTTTTTACAAAGCCTTCGGATTCTGCAAGTCGGATCATTCCGTCTGATGTGGCGTCGAGTACGACGCGCTTATATGTTTCGAATGCCTTGTTCAGAAATGCTTTGAATAATTGTTTTCCAAGGCCCTTACTTTGATGTGTGGGAAGAATCGCAATGGATTCAAGATGCACGGTGTCATACTTACCATAATGAGGATCATCGACACACCTATCATCATCTTCAAGTCGCGAACTCATCAAATATCCGAGAATCGTATCCTCTTCGAGTATGATGAAATTGATTGCATGCACTTCAAGAAATGTGACAAACTCCTCCTCCTCTTCAGTATAGCGTACACCTTCTTCAAAAGTAGAATTTTCTACTGCAATAATTCCATTCTTATAGACCGGCCAATCTTCAGGCAGTACTTGGATGATGTTCATGGGATGTTCTCATTTTTTGACTATTGAAAAGACATGTGTCTTATAATAATAGCTTGGTTTAAATTTCTTCTTAAATTCAGTGAGCGTCTTTTCTCCACCACCAAAGTCGACGAAATCATATCCTTGTTTTTTTAAAAAAAGAAGATCGTCCATATTCGCGACTTCTCCTGTGCGATCAAATTCGCGGGTATAGAGACCGATTGATGAATAATAATAATTTTTATTCGGCATCTTGAATCCAGCGGTGATTGCAACAATTTTGTTATTGACAACCATGATCCGCGTATGATCAAATCCCATAAATTCTCCATCAACAGCTTTAAGGAAATATTCATTATGGGTTTCGTCACCGGTTGTTCGCTGTTTTGTCCATTCGAGTACAACTTTTTTCATCTCTTCCTTATCGCATTCTGCAGCAGTCTTAAATTCGACTTTATAGTCACGAAAGTATTTATTCCAATAATAACGCATATCCTTCCAATCCTTGCCCTGCATTCCGACGCCGTCCCATTGCTGCATATCAAATACTGGCCATGTGAGTGTATAATTAATACGTACTGCGCGATACACCGGGTTTATCTTGAATGTTTTTAATACTAATTTACGAAATGCAGTATCGAATTCTACAAAAACCTTCTTTGCGCCATGAGTGAAAATATAGTCGAGAAACTGGAGAAGATAGGATATCCTGTTCTCTTCACGCGCGAGTATTCCCACAAAAATATACCATTCCTTAGCTTTTTCATCATGACGCGCAAGAATACCTTCATCTTCAGAAAATTTAAAGAGATAGTTCTTATCGGCATGCTCAGTATTATAGAGATAACAATAATAGTTATGTTCAGGACAGTATGCCTGTACATTAATGATTCTCTTGATTAATGCTTCATGCGCGATAATAGCAGAAATAATTTCCATGACTGCCCCCTTATAGTATGATATGTGCTAAATAGAACCCCTCTATTAATAGATAATATCCGGTTCGACCTTTGCACGTTCTTTAGATTTTTGTTTGACTTCTATTGAAACAGGAGTAATTGTTTCTTGCGCTAATGCAGGAGTTGCGGTGATGATGGATTCTTGTACTCCAAGTTTCGGTGTAGGCATGACTTTAATAGTCATATTATATCGTTCGAGTGCTTCATTAAATATGCGCAAGATAAGTTTTTCATAATCCATACCCATTTTTTCTGCAGCAAAGGGGATAAAATCTGGCTGTTCATCATCAAGTGTTGTTGGACTAATACCGGGATTAGGATTCATCTCAAGAACATAAGGTACACCTTCAGCACTGATACGCATATCAACGCGTCCATAATCGCGAACGCCTAATATCTTATAGACTTGGAGTGCAGTACGTTTAATACGATACTCTTGATATTTTGGAAGGTCTGCAGGAGACTCAATACAGATACGTCTACTTTGTTCAGTATCTTTAGACCATTTTGCTTCATATCCATAGACTTTACTCTCCTCTTCTGGCCAATTTCTAAACACGACTTCAGACGTGGGAAGTACTGTTGCACTGCGCCCATTTCCAAGAACGCCGACAGTGATTTCTTTACCATTAATGAATTCTTCAACAAGCGCCGGTTGATCATACGTGCGTAAAATATGGCTTACTTTTGTGCGTAATTCTTCTTCATTATTGACAACTGCATCACTCAGGATACCGATACTATTATCCATACATACGGGTTTTACAATGAGTGGAAACTGGAGTTCAGGATCAAGTTTCTTGTTTCGCGAATAGAACACTTGATAATTCGGTGTAAGGATTCCGTGGTGCATTAAAATTTCTTTGACACGAACCTTATTGATACAGGTTGCAAGTGTCAATGGGCCTGAACCCGTATACGGAATATTGAGGAGTTCGAGCATTGATGCGATATGCGGTTCGAACAGACTTGAACCATTGAATCGTTCACAGACATTGAATGCAATATCAATATCTGAATGCCGTAATTCTTCGAATGTCTTTTCGTTGACATCAAAAAACAGTGCTTCGTGACCAGCATCTTCTAATACTTTTTTTACAGAATTACCGACAAAGTAGAGATCTTCTTCAACTTCTTTGTTGTCCGCTTCCTTTTTGAATACGCTCGAGAGAATTGCAACCTTCATGCTCCGCCGCCCCACAGTTCTAAAATAGCGTAATCTGCACTAGAAGAAAAGTGTAATCGAGATTCAGATTTTAATGTTACGAGATAATTTACTGGTACAATCATTTTTCTTTTCAACTCATAAAAATCGTTTAACAAATAAAAATTCTTTTAAACGCATAAAACTCAAACAATAACAACAGATATGCAAGAACTCATTTAAATAGTTTCTTATTCACACCTTCGACTTAAAAAAAAGTTTTGCGAGACAAAAATTATAATACGCTAAATTTTCCGACGATAGAAAAAAATAATAAAGGAGATGTTTTTTTACAAAAAACAAAAAAATATTTTGATGAAAACGCGTAAGCAAAAAATAGTGGAAAGATTTCACTGCAAAGAAAAATAAAAAGATAAAAAAAATTGATGCAAAGAAAAAGAAAAAAAGAAAAAGAGAATAAAAAATGATATACGTAAAAATAAAAAATAGTACAAAAAAACAACCAAAAAAGGCAAAAAAAACTACAATAAAAATTTCCACACCACAAAAATGAATAGCAACATTTATAAACAAAAAATGATTCTAAATAGCAATTAGTTTCCGACGAGAAACAGGTAAAAAAACATCTCTGAATACCATGGCAAACGAGCAAAAAGATCCTACATCTGAACTCACGAACACTCCGCAATCTACAAACCCCAAAGACTATGATGCCTCGCAGATTGTAGTCCTCGGCGGTCTTGATGCTGTCCGTAAACGACCTGCAATGTATATTGGAAGCACCTCATCGCGCGGTTTGCATCATCTCGTCTATGAAATTGTTGATAATGCTATTGATGAAGCACTCGCAGGATTTTGCAGTCAGATAAGAGTCGTCATGGGTAAAGATAATAGTATCACGGTTTCAGATAATGGCCGCGGAATTCCCGTCGACATCCATCCCAAATTTAATATGTCCGCGCTTGAAGTGGTCATGACAAAATTGCACGCTGGCGGGAAATTTGAGAAAAACGCGTATAAGGTATCGGGCGGATTACATGGTGTCGGATTAAGTGTTGTCTCCGCACTTTCTAAAGCATTGGAGATCACGGTCAAGCGTGATGGGAAGATTCATTTCCAAAAATATCAATTTGGAGCTCCTATCACAAAACTTGAAGTCAGCGGCGAATGCGATAAGAAAGATACCGGAACCATAATCAAATTTCTCGCTGACGATTCCATATTTACTGAATTGGTCTATGATTTTACTATTCTCGAGAATAGACTGCGTGAACTCGCGTTTTTGAATAAAGGGATTAAAATCATTCTCCGTGATGAACGTATTGAAGAGAATGAACGCGATACTGAAGGTAATGTAAAGATCACTGAAAAAGAATTCCATTATGATGGCGGAATTGTGAGTTTTGTCGAATTCTTGAATAAGAATAAGCGCGGCATTCATAAGCCCATATTTATTGCCAAAGAAAAAGAGAAGGTCGTTGTCGAAGTCGCACTCCAGTACAGCGACAGTTATACCGAAAATGTCTATTCATTTGTGAACAATATTAATACTGTCGAAGGCGGGAGCCATCTTGTGGGTTTTAAGACTGCACTGACGCGAACATTCAATAATTATATTGAAAAGAGTAATAACATCAAAGAAAAAGAGAAATTGAGTAGCGACGATGTTCGCGAAGGACTTGCCGCAATTATTTCAGTCAAAATACAAGAACCGCAATTTGAAGGACAAACAAAAACAAAATTAGGCAATAGTGAAGTCAAAGGGATTGTTGACAGTATTGTCAGTGCAGCACTCACCACATTTTTTGAAGAGAACCCGAAAATTGCAGTAACAATCATTGAAAAATCGCTTCTTGCCGCGCGTGCACGTGAAGCTGCGCGAAAAGCTCGTGAATTGACGCGAAGAAAATCTGTACTCGAATTCTCAACACTTCCCGGAAAACTTGCCGATTGTTCAGAAAAGGATCCTGCAAAATGTGAACTCTTCCTTGTCGAAGGAGATTCTGCAGGAGGCTGTTTTTCTGGGGATACAAAAATTGCGCTAACTGACGGACGCAATATTTCATTTAAAGATTTAATTAAAGAAAACGAACAGGGAAAGGAAAATTTTTGTTACACTATCATGGATGATGGACACACCGGAATCGGACGAATCATCAATCCAAGAATAACAAAGACAAATACGCAAGTAATCAAAATAATTCTCGACAATGATGAAGAGATAATCTGCACACCGGATCATCTGTTTATGCTTCGCGATGGCACCTATAAACACGCCATTGAAATAAAAAAGAGTGATTCATTAATGCCGCTCCGAAAACAACTCTCTCAAAAAGGTAAACGCATCACCATTGAAAATTATGAATCGGAGCGATTTTTTAATAATGACCAAAACGCACTTGTGCAAGCAGTAGAAAATTATAATCATAAGATTAAGAAGATTATAACAGAACATTCAAAAATAGACGTTTATGATATTGAAGTTCCAGGAACACATAATTTTGCTCTTGCATCAGGAGTATTTGTTCATAATAGCGCTAAACAGGGTCGAAAGCGTGAATTTCAGGCAATACTCCCTCTTCGTGGAAAAGTACTCAATGTCGAAAAGGCAAAACTTTCAAAAGTTGTATCGAGTGAACAGATCAGTAATATCGTCACTGCACTCGGAACAAGTCTTGCCGAAGAATTTAATATCCAGAAATTACGTTATCACAAATTGATTATTATGGCAGATTCCGATGTTGATGGATCGCATATTCGAACATTGCTCTTGACATTATTCTATCGGTATATGAAACCATTAATTGAAAATGGCCATATCTACCTTGCACAACCGCCACTTTATCTTGTCAAGAAAGGCGCGCAGAAATGGTATTGTCTTTCTGACAAAGAAAAGGATGAACTCCTCAAAAAGATCGGAACAGATGTTGCAATCCAACGATATAAGGGCCTCGGAGAAATGAATCCTGATCAACTCTGGGAGACGACCATGGATCCTGATGCACGGACCATCAAGAAAGTGACTATTGAAGACGCAATCGAAGCAGACCAACTCTTCGAGACACTCATGGGCGACGAAGTTGCACCACGCCGGGAATTCATTGAACTGCATGCGAAAGAAGTCACGAATTGGGATATCTGAATTATTTCTATCTTTTTATTCTTCCCTTTTTAGTGAATACAATCGTTAGTTTTATAAATAAGCAACTATTTTTGATCGCATGAGTTTATGCAGTATTGTGCAGAGTGTAGGTAAATATCAACCCGTATGGAATACACATCTCGAATCGATGATCGCATCATCAACAGATGCGGATAAATTTCATTTCAGATTTAAGAATAATGAACGTCCGGGGCTCGGTTGTGCAGGATATGGCACTGCACTATTCTCAGAATTATTTACGAGGAAAGTCCCTCTTATTGCAAATATCATTAACTCGACATTGGTATATATTTGTGGTACTATTGATGACACCATAGATAATAGGAGAACGAACAAAAAAGAAAATAGTGTCTATCTTGAATCATTTGACCATTTTCTAAAAACAGGGGAAAATTTCGAATCGTTGCACCCATTCAGAGAATTTCTGGTTAACAATTTTCCAAAACATCGTTGGGAACAATTATTAGAAAAATTAACAGCGCATAAAGATGCTGCAATAAATGAGCTTTATGCAAAAACATATCAAGACCTTAAAGAGTCAAGAGTACAGATAGGAAGTACGTACGGTGTATGCGTAGCAGAAATAATTTCCGCATTCGCAGATATACCGCTTTCTTTAACAGAAATAAAGATCTTGAAGGACTACTCGATTGGTTGCACATTATTAGACAGTATTGCGGATTATTATGATGACAAACTCGCGAAAAGACCAACACCTATTTCTCTTATGCTAAGCGGCAATCTGAAAAAGAATTTCACAGTCATACGCCAGGAAATAGCAGATGTAAATACCTATTTTGCAGAAGCAAGAACAGCAGTAGATACACTGAAAAAAGAACACTATGATTCCATGATAACCCTTACAAAAATATTTTATGGATTGGATTTTGCAAAAAAATTAGCAGCATATCTTCTCGATCCTCTGATCTATACTGAAGCAAGAGTGGGCAAGTCAGGTTATCCTTTTAAAATATACAAATTGAGGACTATGAAAAGAGAATCTCTATTAGACGAAAAGCAAATAGTCGATAATGGATTAAGAGAGTCTGTTGATTATGCACGGGTCACACCATTCGGAAGGTTTATGAGAAAATATTGGTTGGATGAAATTCCACAAATTATTAATGTACTTAAAGGCGAGATGTCCTTTATAGGTCCTCGCGCAGTAAACTATCCTTATTTTTCTACACTTCCTGAAGATTTGCAAAAAGAACGTGTATCATATAAGCCAGGTGTTGCAACTCCAGTATCCTCGATAATGGTTTATTCAGGATTAGACAGAAATAATGCGGAAAGACTCTATTTATCGCAAAGAGCGCAATCTTCTTTTGTACAAATCAAAAGTATGGGTTTATTGTTGAAAAGCATTTTCTCAGGAAAATTAAGAGGTATATAGTAATACACAGTTTTTTGCGCAAGATTTATATATCTTCTTTTTCTTCAGAAGGATATGTTCCTTAACCTTTGGGAAATTCTGGATATGCTACTCATGATTGGAGTAGTCGGATTTATATTCATGTCGGCGTTTCGTGCGCCCAAAAAGGACGGGGATGTCCTCGACAGATACCTGAAGAAAACAAGCGGGTTTGATTGGAATGCATTCTGGTTTGCGACAATGGTCACTGCGCCTGCAATTATCCTGCACGAATTCGGACATAAAATCACTGCACTATCCTTTGGTTTAGAATCAACATTTCATGCCGCATACCTCTGGCTTCTCATTGCCGTGGTCTTAAAACTCATCAATTTCCCATTCATATTCTTTGTACCTGCATATGTTTCAATCATTGGAACTGCGAGCGTGCAGCAAAGTACGCTCATCGCATTCATGGGCCCGGGAATAAATATTCTCCTCTTCATCATTGCATTCATTATCCTCAAAGCAGATAAAAAGATTAAACCAAAAACATTCCAATTCTGGACACTTACAAAACAGATCAATCTCTTCCTCCTCATATTCAACCTCTTACCCATCCCAGGATTCGACGGGTTCACTGTATTTTCAGGGTTATGGCATATGGTGGGATTGTGATTGATTAACTGTCATCGAACAATAAACCAAAAATTTTATTAATACTACAACGTATGATACTACATGCCACCTCGAGAAAAGAAGATTACTGAGAAAGAACAACTTAAAGAATTAAATTCGCGAGTACCACCTATTCTTAATGTCGATATCGTACTCTATAAACACCCACAACCAAGTGCAGATATGAATGAGGGCACCTACCTTATTGGTCGAAGAAATAAAAAAGCATATCCTTACGAAAACATGTTTCAACACCGCTCCCCACGCTGGCTTTTTCCCGGCGGAAGAGTAAAATATGATGAATCACCACAAGATGCTGCACAGCGTATTTTCAAAAAAGAAGTTCCAGGAGTTAAAGCACGGCTACGAAAACTTATTACTGCAGTCTCTGATAAAGGATACGATCCTCGCGCATATGGCGTAACGATTTTTATTCTTTTTGAATATGAATCCGGAACGCCTAAAAGCAATGATAGTTTTGATGCATTCAAATGGTGTAATGCTAAAGAGATAAAGAAATCAACTGAAATTTATGAATTAGATATTAGTGTTATTGATGAAATCGAATCAACAGTACGAACCATGTTCACTAGTCAAGATGAAGAACTTATTGAAGTAGACAAAAATGATAAAATTATCGGGGCCATTATTAAGCGTGAAGCGCATACTAATCCTGAGCGGTATCATCGCGCAGCACATATTGTAATATTTAATACTAAGGGAGAAATTGTGCTCCAACAACGCAGTATGACAAAGAGCACTGGTGCAGGAATGTGGGATATCCGCGGCGGACACCAGGTTGTAGGACAAACCATTGAACAGACTGCAATCCATGAACTTGCAGAAGAATTAGGCGTTCAGACTCCGCTTAAATTTATACGTAAAGGACTATATCAAAGCGACAGACAATCAGAATATTATTATCTCTATTATGGCATTGATGATGGCCCATTTGGTTTTGATCGCAACGAAGTTCAACAATTAAAAACATTTGACTGCCAAAAACTACTCGATAAGAAATACACAAAAGAATATCCCATTCTTGAACACGTCTACAAGTATGTCAAAGAATTAAAACCTATTTGGCATAAACTTACCGGAGAACACCTATGAAAATCGGTCTGGTCTTAAGTGGCGGCGGCGCTAGAGGTTTCGCGCATATTGGAGTTCTGAAAGTTCTCAAAGAAAATAATATCACGATTGATTATGTCGCGGGTTGTAGTGCTGGAGCATTAGTCGGTGCATGTTACGCGCATAATCAGGATATTACACAACTCGAAAAACTTGCGTCGAATATCAAAAGCATCTATGATGTCATCGACTTCTCATTCTCGAGTAAGGGATTTGCTAAGGGTGAGAAGATAGAGAAATATATCACTGATTTCTTCCAAAACCGCGAACAAAACAAGAAGGATAAAGATACGAAGAAAATGGATAATGTGTTTGAAGACCTAAAGATACCATTAGTCATCAATGCAACAGATATTGCAGAAGGAACAGAAGTTATTTTCGGCAAGGGACCACTACTCCCTGCGATCATGGCATCCATGAGTTATCCAGGACTCTTTCAACCGCGACTCATCAATAAACAATTATTAGTTGATGGGGGGGTCATCAATCCTTTACCTCTTAAACTTATCGAAAACCAGATAGAATACCTTATTATCGTGGATGTCTCCGAATCAGAAGTCGATATTACTGAGAAATCAAATGCCAAAGATATTTTAATCAAGGCAATCGCTATTACTCAAGGAAAAATTGTGGAACAGCAATTGAAGGAATGTCATAAAAAATATGTACTCATCAAACCAGAACTGCATAATGTGACCATCATTGATTTCAAGAATACGAAAGAACTGATCAAGGCAGGAGAAAGTGCCGCGCGGATAAGCATCGAACAGATCAAAAAGGATCTTAAATCATTTGAAGTCTAACGCAATATTTCTTCACGCAGTTCAGAACTATTTCGTACTATGTACGAAACATAAAAATGCAGGCAAAGTCAAGTTGCGTGACTTCGTCACTCCAATGCCGCGCTCACATCGCTTAGTCAATTGCGTTCTTCACCGAGTTAATCCTAATGAGATATACAAGTCAGAAGGTTCGCTAGGCGGCATTGACACTTAACTTGACTTTGCCGCATTTTCAAAATATTTATAAATAGCCTGAATTTTCTGATTTATTGAATATAACGGTGATATTATGACAATTAAAAAATGTATAACCTGTAAAACTTCCCTCACTAATAATAAGGGATCAACGACATTTGCATGCCCAGGATGCAATAAACACGCAATTGTTCGATGCGCAAAGTGCCGCGAGACTGTTGCAAAATATGTCTGCCCTGCATGTGGATTTGAGGGACCAAACTAATTCTATTATTTAAGGAGATTACTATGGGTACTGCAATCGTAACACTCAGGATTATGCCGGAAAGTCCGGATATTGATTTGAAAGAAATAGAGACACAGGCATTGGAAAAGATTTCTACATTTGCTGATGAACGGCAAAAAAAAGTCGATGTCCAACCAGTCGCATTCGGACTCAAATCCATCAATATCACATTTCTCATCGATGAATCACGCGGTGGAACAGACACCCTCGAAGCAGAAATTGAAACAATCACCGGCGTCCAATCAGTTGAATGTATTGATGTAAGAAGGATTATTGGGTAAAACTTTCTTTATACCTCACGTAATCAATAATTCGAGATACCTTGCGTGTTGAGTAATCTTTAAATACACCATTCTGTTTCTACTCTTATGGGATTATCTGATAGGGTACTACAATTCGAACTAAACGAAAACTATCGCCTTCTCATGAATCCGATGACTGGTGCAATCGATATTGCTCCGACTAAACTTCTCAAAACAATGCCTGAAGCCGCCCAAGAGCATTTTGATACTCGCGGGTACTTTTATTCTGAAACTGATCGAACATCACAACTCGAGATTCTTGCACGTACTGCAGAGAAGCAGAACCAGAATATACCTTACTGGTTTTATATGCTGACAACATTTGATTGTAATTTTGGATGCGGGATATGTTATGAACAAGATCTTCTTAAGCAAGGTAAAAAATGTTTAGAAAAAAAACAATATGCGGATATGTCATCACAAACTGTAGAAAAGATAATTAAAACAATCAGCAGTTTTCAAGAAGAGCATCATCTTCCAGATTCCCGAATAAACACCGTTGCATTCGGCGGAGATCCCCTCTGCGTAAAAGATAAAAATATTATCAGTCAGATTCTTGAAGCATCATCCGCGCATCATTGGAAAACGATCATTATCACCAACGGTTCTCAAATCAATCGATTCATAGATATATTCGATGAGTATGCAAATGCGATTTCAGATTTCCGGATAACATTGGATGGTCCCCAAGCAATTCATAACATACGAAGACCGTATCGCGGAGGAAAAGGTTCATTTAATACTGTTATTCATGCGATTGATCAACTACTAGAAAAAAGACTTTCGGTAAAGATGCAAACTATCGCAGGCGCAGGAAATATTGACGCGTTTGAAGAATTAACCATGTTTGTCAAAAAACAGAGATGGCTACAACACCCATTATTCCAATGGAGAATAGAGGGCTCCCATGATTATGCGAATCTGGATCCTGAAAAAGATGAACTGCCAGAAGGAAAAATCGTTCAGAAACTCATTCAGTTATGGGATAACAATCAAGAACTCCATGGAAAGATGAAATTTGAAAGTTTTAAGTATCTCGGACACATCGTACGAAGTTTCGGATGGCTCGGTGAATATAAAACATACGAGGGATCAAAATACGGATTTTGCGAGCCCCAGAAAGGATTTCATTACGTATTCTCAACAGATGGCGCAATCTATCATTGCCCAAGAACAATCAATAATCCGGATTTTTATGTCGGAAATACTGCTCAAGATATGAGCTTAAAAGGAGAATTAAAACATAAAACAATTCTTGAAAAATCCAATTGTGCGCCATGTAGTATAAATACATTATGTGGCGGGGGGTGTCTTGTCCAAAAAAAATATTATCATGATTTTGACTGTCAAGAATACGCGACAGCAATCATCACTGAATTTATCGGACTTATGAAAGATAAGATACTAGAAAAAGCGAATCCTGAAATGATTGTTCCGGTAAACAATCGCTGGTAGGATAAACAGAAAATTTATTAATATACCTCTGCTTGCACTAGTATGCAAGGCGTAGAGATCATATTTCTTGAAATTGTGAAGAATGATGAACGCGGGATAACATTCCAATTCCCTAATCGGGTTTCATCAAACATATTACTCATCAAAAGAAAGCAAGGAGTTATCAGCGGAAAACATTATCACACCGGAAAAAGCGTCATGAAAAATCCTGAAACTATCATTATCATTGATGGCGAAGCAGAAATAATCTTACGGAATGTCAAGACCAAAGAAGAATTCAAAGAAATTTATACAGCGCCCGTCATGTTCAAGATCAATCCGTTTATTTATCATGAGATAAGATCAATCACTGACGTCACATTTCTCGACATGAACGGCATCGATGATGATAAGGGAGATACAATTAAAGGATTTCCCGAAGATTAATCGCTATTTCAACAACTCCACGAATTCCCCTATCGGCATATCTGTCTTTGTCCCATATTCTGAAAAGATTGTTCGCGAGGCGAGGAATCCTTTTGCGTGAATTTTTTTGATGAGTGTTTCAAAATGGGGTACTGAAATCTTATATTTACTTGCAAGTGCATGGATATCATAGAATCCAACGTGATCAAGGGCATCCGATGATTCTTCTGCAAGAATCGATAAGAATCGTACATGTGATTTTTCTTGTGAAGATTTTGCAATAGCTTGCGCGAGTTTCGAATCAAATAACTTACCAGTCCATATCGGTCCTGCAGTAATGATTTTCTTGCTCTGACATGCAGTACACACATTGCCTCCTCGATTTACGAGCGAGATATGCATACATTGCATACAATAGTCGACATACTCATGTGCTTTCATGATTGTATCGCATGCTTTTTTTCCCTTCTCACAGGAAAAGAATACGCGAAAATAATGATCCTTACTATACCCATAAATCGGCAGTAATGCTTTCTCATATTGTACGCCGATGAGTTGGACTTTACGGGTGAGGATGCGAAGACCAATTTCGTGCATCAAATAATTATGCAGTGGCTGCGCCCAATATTTTCGTTTACACGCATCAAAATATGTTCCGCAGAGTGGCGCAGTATCAGTTGCAGTAACTGCAAGGATTCCCTTACGCGAAATTCGGATGATTGCACTATCCAAAAAATCATTGGGGCTGCCGAAGGGGTCGATATCAATATAGTCGAACCCATGGGATTCATGGAGGAAGATGTTTGCATCTTTCTGGGTAATAGCAATCAATTCATCATCATAATCAATAGTATTTAATGCAAGATTCTTTTTCATGGTCTCATGAAATGTGGCATCATAATCATTGACATATAATTTCTTGATGATTCCCGGATTCAATTCTTTGAGAAAGCGTAATGACCTTACGCCAGAACCTGCCATAATATCAGCGATTTGCAAATTCGTACGTCCGAGCGCATTGAGAAGAAGTATCGAGACATCACGATTGAACTTCATGACCGGATTATAGAATACGTCAAGTTCTTTACTGATCTTCCCATCGCTTGCTTTTGAAGCGTAAAACTTTACTGAACCTTCAGAGTAGAGTTGCATAGGAGGGTAATAGGGCTGATATTTAAAAATTAAATGGAAAGCTATTTAAATAAGAAGGTATAGAATTGTATGAGAGGTGAATTTGTGGTGAGTAAAAAAGAGGTTTTAGAAGGTTCATTTACACAAAATACATTTCTTAAGGCTCAAGAATTCGATAATACAGTCCAATCCTATCAAAAAAAGATTGCACAAATCCGCGCAGAAGTTGGTAAGGTTATTGTGGGGCAGGAAAAAATTATTAGTTCACTTATTGAAGCCCTCCTCTGTAACGGTCATTGCCTTGTTGAAGGTGTTCCCGGTATTGCAAAGACATTAAGTGTCCGGACACTCTCTAAAGTTACGAAAGGGCAATTCTCGCGTATCCAATTTACTCCAGACTTACTTCCAACTGATATTATCGGAATTACAACCTATGAAGAGGGTAAAGGATTCTACTCAGTAAAGGGACCGATATTTGCAAATTTTGTTCTCGCAGATGAGATTAATCGTGCGCCACCTAAGGTACAGTCTGCACTTTTAGAAGCAATGCAGGAGCGTCAAGTAACCATTGGTAAAGAATCATTCGCACTTCCTGTTCCCTTCTTTGTTATGGCAACACAGAACCCGATTGAAAGTTTAGGAACGTATAAACTTCCCGAAGCCCAAATCGATCGTTTCTTATTCAAACTCAAAATGGAATATCCGAGTATTGAAGATGAAATGAAGATCATTCATCAAAATAATACTCTCCAAAAATTTGAGGAATTCGAATTGACGCCGCTCATGTCCCCTGAAGATCTTGTTCGCGCGCAGCAAGAAGTCAAAAAGGTCTATATGGATAAGAAGGTGGAACAATATATCGCCCACATTGTGGAATCAACACGAAATTATGAAAAATATAAATTGACGACTGGAAAATATCTTGAATACGGTGCATCACCGCGTGCAACCATTGCCCTTTTTATTGCGTCAAAAGCGCATGCATTTGTCAAGGGAAGAACCTATGCTACTCCGATGGATGTGAAAGAAGTTGCACATAACGTCTTACGCCATCGTATGATTCTCAACTACGAAGGTCAAGCTGAAGAAATGTCAACTGATAAAATCATCGATGAGATATTAAAGAAGGTCCCCATACCACAATAAGAATATTCTTAAAAAAATAAAAAAAGGAATTGTTGAACTGCAGGGCGAACCTTCGAAATGAATGCGTGGGTAACGATGTCCCAGAGGGACATGTCAAGACCATGTCTTGAACACACAGAAATCTTCGATTTCTGTTGTATGAACGAAGTGAATATGAACTTGGTTGAGAACCTAAGACATATGATGCGATGTAAGTTCCGCTAAACAACTACCACCATGGCAATTCGAAAACTTGATGCAGACCTGCTTCCGAAGATTCGTAAAGCAGACATTTATGCAAAACAGAATGTCCTGAGTAGTATTATTGAGGGTAATTGGACAACCACGTTTAAGGGCCATGGTATTGAATTTGCAGGTTATCGCGCGTACTCATATGGTGATGATGCCTCACTGATTGATTGGAAGGCATCGTTACGTGCAAAGACTTCTCTCGTCAAAGAGTATGAAGAAGAAAAAAGTGTTAATGTCTATTTTCTCTTAGATGTCAGTAATAGTATGCTTTTTACTTCACAAAAAAAGTTGAAGGCAGAAATTGGCGCTGAAATTGTCAGTTCAGTATCCTATGCTGTTTTACATGCAGGCGATGGCGTGGGTTTAAGCATGATCACGGATAAACTCGTGACGCGCCTCCCGATTAATATGGGCCGTAAAATGCATTATTTTATTATGAATGATTTATCGAATGTGAATAATTATGGCGGCGGATTTGATTTAGACGCAGTATTCAAATACTTATTTAGTTCTCTTAAAGATCGCGCAGTCATCATTATTATTTCAGACTTTATCGGACTCAATAATGAATGGTACAAATATTTACGTATTGCAGCACAGAAATATCAAATTATTGGTATTATGCTTCGCGACCCCCGTGATCGTGAATTACCGAAAGACTCTGGACAATATATTCTTGAAGACCCATTCACTAAAGATAATCTCTATATTGATACGACGCGATTTTCCGCAGCATATAAAGCATATGTAGAAAAGGAAGAAGCAGAAATAGAGAAACATTTTAAAGCTACAAAGTCTGATTTCATTAAACTTTCAACAGATGGGGAGATATATACCCCACTCATCAAATTTTTTAAACGCAGAGCAATCACGCAAATGGTGCGATAAACATGTATATTACCTTTACGGATCAACAATATTTATGGTGGCTCTTAAGTATTCCTGTATTGATAATCACCCACTTCGCATTCTTACGCTATACGCGTCGTAAGGCGATTAAGTTTGCGAATTTTCAGGCATTAAAACGTGTTTCTGAACAAAAGATTGTCACAAAAAATTATCTTTTACTCCTTATTCGCATAGTAATCATCATCTCGCTTGTTCTTGCGATTTCTGGGTCTACGTTCTGGTATCATGGGAAAACCAATAATATGGATGTGGTTATCGCAATTGATACCAGTTCATCCATGACTGCGCAGGATATTACACCCACACGATTGGAAGCTGCGAAGGATCGCGCGAAAGCATTTGTCAATGATCTTTCGAGTGATTCACACATTGGAATTGTGAGTTTTTCAGGAGCAGCATTTATTGAACGGCTCCTGAGTAAAGATAAAATGCAAGTAAAACAATCAATTACTGACCTTGACTACATGCATACCGGTGGTACTGATATTCCGGGCGCTATTGTTACATCATCAAATCTACTTCTTAATTCTAAGAAGGGAAAAACAATTGTACTCATGACTGATGGGAGTAATACTGCAGGATATTTTACGCGCGACCCTATCGGTCAAGCAATTAATTATGCAAAACAAAATAGTGTGACTATCTATACCATCGGATTAGGATCAAACTCTGCGCCTATTGGTTACCTCCCCGAATATTATAATATCAGTTCGGTGTTTGATGAAGGATCCTTAAAACGCATTGCAAATGAGACGGGCGGAACCTATTATTTTGCAAGTGATGCAGGAACACTTAAAAATGCATACGCGTCAATTCTTGAGCGATCACAAGAATCCGATATTGGAGTAGATTTAAGTGTAGGACTACTCATCATCTGTTTATCACTCCTCTTTTTAGAATGGGGCCTAGCGAATACGCGGTTTAGGAGTATACCATAAACCATTTAAACCCCACGCGTCCACTGGCAGTGGTGATTACTGATGGACTATAATTCTTTATCGTTAGAATTACATAAAAAGCATAAAGGTAAGATAAAGATTGTTTCAAAGGTTCCGGTCAAGACACGTGATGATTTATCAATCGCATACACGCCGGGCGTCGCTGAACCGTGCAGGGCGATTGCTGCAAATAAGAATGATGTTTACACCTATACCTCTAAAGGTAATGTTGTAGGGATAGTGACTGATGGATCAGCAGTTTTGGGTCTTGGCAATATTGGTCCAGAAGCAAGCCTACCGGTCATGGAAGGTAAAGCAGTATTGTTCAAAAAATTTGCAGGAATTGACGCGTTCCCTATAGCGATTAATTCTCAGGATGTAGATGAAATTGTAAATGCAGTAAGACTCACCAGTATCTGGCTGGGAGGGATCAATCTCGAGGATATTAGTGCTCCGCGCTGTTTTGCAATAGAAAAAAGATTACAAGAAGTTCTTGACATCCCCGTATTTCATGACGATCAGCACGGGACTGCAATTGTCGTACTTGCAGGTTTGACAAACGCATTAAAACTTGCAGAAAAGAAATTATCTGATGTGAAAATTGTCATTTCAGGCGCAGGCGCAGCAGGTGATGCTATCGCGAAACTATTATTGCATTCTGGCGCAAAAAATATTATTCTTGTCGACAGAAGTGGCGCAATTTATGCAGGAAGGCCTGAACATATGAACCCCGAGAAAGAGGAAATTGCACGTATGACTAACCCAAATCTTGAGAAAGGAACACTAAGTGATGTCATAAAAAGCGCTGACGTGTTTATTGGTGTGAGTGCTCCCAAACTTTTAACACCGGATATGGTTAAATCCATGAATCAGAAATCCATTATTTTTGCAATGGCAAACCCACTACCTGAAATCATGCCTGAAGATGCAAAAGCTGCAGGAGCATTTATTGTTGCGTCGGGCAGGAGTGATTATCCTAATCAGATCAATAATGTCCTCGTATTCCCCGGAGTATTCAAAGGCGCACTAAAGATTCGCGCTAAAATAATTAATATAGAAATGAAAATAGCAGCAGCATATGCACTCGCAGGATTAGTTAAAGAACCAACTATTGATAAGATTATCCCATCACCATTCGATAAAGGAGTCGCGCAAACTATTGCACGCGCGGTTATTAAAGCTGCAAAGAGGACGAAAGTGAATAGGATATAATTGAGATGTAATTTTTATTTAAATGTAATTTTTCTTTCATTGATTCAATCGAGCATAAAGTATTTATAGCCCGCATATACTCTGAATACAATGAGTTATTGGGATTTAGTCAACAGGGTTGTGCATCAGGCAGATATTCTTATTTTAGTTCTCGATGCACGCTTGCCTACAGAGACGCGAAATAGTGAGATTGAAAAAAAAGTTGCGGGGCTCAAAAAACCACTCATCTTTGTGATTAACAAATCCGATTTAGTCGATAGACCGACACTCGAAGCATTAAAGAAAAAAATAAAAAATTCTGTATTTATCTCTGCAAAAAAGCACGAGGGTCTGATATATCTTCGTGAACGCATCGGTATCGCCGCGCAACGCGCAAATATCAAGGGTACGGCAAAGATCGGAGTCTTAGGATACCCCAATGTCGGAAAATCATCGCTCATCAACAGTCTACGCGGACGAGAATCAGCGCCCGTGAGCAGTATGAGCGGACAAACCAAACGCATCCAAAATATCCGTACAAGTACGACCCTGATGTTTCTTGACACACCGGGCGTCATTCCCTACAATGAAAAGAACAGTATCAAGCATGCAATGATCGGAACAATTGATCATACCAAAGAAAAGAATCCTGATCTCGTCGTTGCGCGACTCATCCAAGAATTTCCAGGGATTGTCGGAAAATATTATGGCGTTGTTGAAGACGATGAAGTGATTGAGCATATTGCGCGCAAGCGTAATCTCGTTGCAAAAGGCAATGTTCCGGATATCAATCGTGCTGCACGTATGATTTTGAAAGATTGGCAGACAGGAAAGATCACGAAGAAATGAAATAAAAATTGTTTTTCTCGTTTCTCCGTAAATTTTCCGTAAGTATCACCAAAACATTTATATATCCTTTGTATATACTAAGTATTACTATGGATGTCATCTCATTGAAGTTGGATGAAGGAATGCTTAAGCAAATAGACGGAATAGTAAAAACACATCATTATGGGACAAGAACAGAATTTATCCGATCAAGCATCCGCGAAAAAATGACTCAATTAGAAAAAGATACATTAATCAAGCAAATCATGTCATTAAAGGGTTCTGTAAAGACAACAACTTCGAATAAAGAATTGAGAAGCATACGCGAAAAAGTCAGCGAAGAACTTTTGAAAGAATACCATTTAAAATAATCTTATCGCACAAATATCTCTCAATTTAAGGAAATGCTTGTCTCGAGTTATGAGAAGAGCATCGTTATTTCTTGCGAGTACTGCATGTAACGCATCCGCAAAAGGAATATTTCTTTGTGCAGACAAGTGTAATGCTTCTTTTTTATCATGTTCAAAAACATCAACTCGTTCAATTAATTCTTTAGCGGATAACAGTGCAAGTATCATAGTCAATTGTTCTGAATGAACATATTTTCCTAATTCTTTCTGTAAAGGATAAGACAGAATTACTGTATGGTCTTCCAATATGCATTCGGTAAATAGGTCTATATTTGTTCTTCCTTCAATAAAATCAATCCAGACACATGTATCGATGTAGTATCGCATAAGACAGAAGGAATATATACTCCTTCATATGTCTTTCTCAATTTTTTCCGAAGAATTTACGAGAAATACGTAAAAAAAAAGAAAAAGAATTTATTCTGCTGCAACAGCACTTGCCTTTACGACATTAACTGCTTTAAGGCCTTTGTCGCCTTGTTCAGTATCGAATTCGACTGAATCATTATCACTGATTTGCGTACCATCTTTTAATCCTGATTCGTGGACAAAATATTCTTTTCCGTCTTCACCGGCAATAAATCCAAAATGTTTGTTTGCGTTAAAAAATTTTACAGTTCCTTTCATTGTACTACCTCATACTAGACTAAGACGAAGTAAATTGCTTCCTCTTATATAGTTTGTGGTTATAAAGGACTATTAAAGAAGAAGAAGGATTTTAATCTTGAAAAAGATTCCTCATCATACCGCACTCTTTGATTAACAAGCATGCTATTTTTGACGTAGATTCTCACTTTTGATATAATTTATAAATAATATTGCATTCCCCTTGACATGTCTATACACACACATGTTCAGTCGCTATTGAAAGATACAGCGACTAAAATACAAGACGCCGCATCTTCGTCAATTGCAAAAAATGATTATGAAGGATTTCTTAAATCTATACAGATATATGACAAATTTATAACGAGCATATTAGAAAGTTATGAAGAAAAAGGGTTTAGAAATGATGCATTTATGCCGGATAATCCTGCTGAAGAAAAAGTGATTAATGAAATTTTTGGCGCAATGAGATCGTGCGAGCTTCCTGCAAACATCGTTATCAGTGATAATGCCATTCTTTTCTACGGCGGCTTTGGGAGAATCGGAAATGCTGAATTATCGCTTGAATACTCTTATGGCGCAGATTTTACTATAGACGATTTTTTAATGAAAAATGCAATCAATTATCCTCTGGAAACAAAAAAGTACAAATTGTATGAGTTTAAGAATAAATATTTTTACACCAATGAACAATTAATAGGCTATCCTTTTTTTACGAGATGGACAAAATCTCCAAGACATTGGAAAGAATGAAATAAACAAGCCCCCGGCGAGAATTGCACTCGCGACCTGCAGATCTCATGGATCCTTTTGCGGAATTTTACAAGTTTCGGCTTCATCAATCGCCTTACGACGGTTAAATGAACTGCCGCAATAGCTACTATGCTACGGGGGCGCGATAAAAAGATTCTATACCCATTTAAAAAGGTTATTTTATTGCCGTGAGTTCAAGATATTTTCTCTCCTGTTTGGGATTAATAAATCCTATTTCGTCATGCCATTTTTTTAGTTGAATTTGACCATTAATAGAAATCCTATGAGATTTATTCCATTGAGGATAATTATAGCTACATACCCACACTGTAACCTTGAAACCAAATTTCTTTAATGCCTTTGTTACTTGACTCATTAATAGTTCAGAAACATTTGTAAGTTGTATTCTAGGATATAATCTTCTCTTATTTGCTATAAATGTAGTCACACTTCCATCTGTTGCCATGAATCCCCTAATGAATGCTTTAAGCAGCAAGTCATCATTGAGAATACTTTCTGGAATGAAAATATTGTCTTTTTTACCGAACGGCAAGCCTAAAGAATGTTTAAACTCAACTAATTCCTTATTGCAAATTCTAAAACCATATGTTCCTTTAGACCATAGTCTTGGATATATTTTAACAGTGTATATCTTATGATATAATGGGATAACATAATTATCCATGAATTCTTTATCATCAATGTGATGACATGCAAGCGTATAACAATAGACATTTTTATAGATATTCATACTCCCATCACCTACATGCATCCCGGTTTCTTCAGCAACATCTTTATTCATCGCATACATTTTTAGTACCTCCAAAATTTTCGCTTTATCGAACTTTGGAGTGAGGGAAAATAGGACGTTAAGCGAAACACACAAAAAATCTTTAGTATAGCGACCTCGAAGCAGAGGAAATTTTTGCAATTAAATTTCCGAGTGCTCAAAAACTGCCAGTAGTAAACTTGCTAAGCAGTTTTTGACAAGGGAAAGATTTTTGTAAAGTGTTTTGCGTGTTCTATTTTCCAAGAAGAAAGCTACGCTCCTTTAAATAATTTAGGCGAGAATGTCCAGTGAGAAGTGTTACGCACTAGCTACTATGCTACGGAGGCATATTGTTGATGAAACAGACGCGTTTTTATAAATATTATTGTTTTATCCGAGCATAATGCCTCTTCAAGAAATGAGTGTGTGAATAGTCCATTATTCCCAGGTATAATGACAATCGTCGCACGAATATGCATACGTATTCTTTTCTGTGTCGTGCGTCTCAGTCACATTATCCCCCAGGCATACCGGGCAGATCATAACCTCTTCATAAGAAGGACAGTTTAAAAAGATTATGGATTTATAGTAAAGGACAATAGTCTTAGGACAAAGTTTATATATTAGTTCATCTCGAAGATAAGAGGTGATACTATGGTCTCAGGTAAAGAAAAAGAACGTGAATTAATCATAAAATTTTCTAAAGAAAACA
>Ga0265292_1001067_pt1 | contig 27098 bp, 30 predicted proteins | sample Munlanlewell296A_FD_189080 | JGI IMG/M metagenome (GOLD analysis project Ga0265292, IMG submission 189080) | Leachate microbial communities from a municipal landfill in Southern Ontario, Canada - Leachate well 296A | ecosystem: Engineered > Solid waste > Landfill > Unclassified | place: Canada... | reverse complement strand
TTCATCGAACGCTCCTATTTTGCCGGTTTTTAGCTGTTCCATCAGCTTTTCCTGCAATTTAGCGCGCCGATAAAAAAACGCAACCCCTTATTTCAGAAAATCTTAAATTGTTTTTCAGGGACGACTATGATAGTATGGTGTTTCATTGCCGAAGTTGGCGGTATAAAAGGAGTAGGCCAGATCGACATTGGAAATGGTCAGGAGACAGGAATTGTCGGTTTGTGCGATTGTTCCGGCAGCGGTGGCGTTTTGAGGGTCCGTGTCGGCCGGGTGTGCCAGGATTTAAAACAACCAGTTGAAGTTCTCCGCGAAATTCCATAAATCCATATCCTCATGAGACTGTTCGTTGATAAAATCCTGGGTGACTGGAACGATAAAATCCTGATTGAAATCATTGTCGATCATCTGCTGAATTCGCCCAATAGGCTCCGGATCGGTAAAGGCGACACAGTTTTCCGCGTCCCAGGCGATGCTGCGATAGTTAAAATTGTACGATCCGACAAAAGCAAACTTATCATCGACGACCATCGCTTTTTCATGCAAGGTGTGTTTGCCGTAGTTCCACAGATAAATATTTACCCCCAGGTGGATGATGGATTCAAACGAGGCGGCGATCATATAATAGGAGGATGGACTATCTACCGACTGTAAGGAGTTGGTGAGGATTCGGACCCGCGTTCCGCGGTCCGCCGCAAGGCGAAATTCCTCTATCAGCCAGGGTGGTGGATCAAAATAAGGCGCCACGATATCGACATGGTCCTTGGCGGATCGCAGGACGATCCTTACCATTTCATTCAGATCGAAATCATTCACGGCCGGGCGATTATCCACCGAGCGGATGGATAAATTTCCCGTCGGACTCAGCGGGGGGAAAAACCGGGTTTCATTGTCGACGGTTCCTCCCTGATCCTTCCAATCCCGTAGAAATTCCCGCTGGACGCTGCCCACGATCGGACCCGTAAGCAAAACGCTGGTATCCCGCCACTGGTCAGGCCCCAGGTATTTATATCCGATATTCATTCCTCCCACGATGGCCCGCGTCCCGTCCGCGATCAGGATTTTTTTGTGCGTGCGATAAAGAACCTGGCTGAGCAGAATTTGATTTAAGGGTGGAAAATAATAGCGGACATTTGCGCCCGCGTCCGTCAGGGTCTTGATCATCTCGGTGGATTTGATCCTCTGGATGATCGGATCAAGGACCACATTGACCAGCACCCCCTGTCGGGCCTTGTCGGCGAGCAAATTGATGAATTTCGAGCTTAAATTTTCCGGCTCAGCCGAATCGTTATCGAAATTCAGCATCTCCAGATTAATATGGTCCTGGGCGGATTGGATCAACTCCTCGAAAACCGGTTCGGCCTGATTCCCGTCGATCAAAAGTTTCATATCACTGCCGTTGTCCAGGTGCGAATTCGTGAACTGATCGAGCAGATCGTTAAGATTTTCGCTGGGGTTAAAATTGGTCAGGTTCGAAATTGGTTGTGGAAACGGCGAGCAGGAAAACAAGCCGGACATAACGCAGGCAAAGAAAACAAATTGAACCAGACCTTTATTTTTCATTCCTTCTTTCATGGTGTATCGAGCCAGATTTCATAAGTTTGTTCTTTGTTGTCGGAGTCCAGAATGGTCAGGACCATCCTGGTCTTTCCGGTTTTATGGATTTGCTCTAAATTCGGTTCATAAAAAATCGTATAACGACCTGATGCGTCGCGTCCCAGCGCGGTAAATCCCTCCAAGCCCACCCGGCCCTGATAAATCGTGGAAATCCTGTTCTCTGGTCCGAAAATTGTCAGGACGGCTTTTGACCAGTCAGGTTCTTTATTACCTGGCAAATTTATATCGAACACCACCTTGCTCTGGTAGCAGCAGACCCGCGTATTCGCCGAGGCAAGCAGGGTATCCGGTGGATCGTCTCCGGTGGCGAGTTTGCGAACCAGATTATCTTCGATCAGATAATCGCACCGGCCGTTTTGCCGCCAGGCCTGCACCTCAACCGGACAAATTACGCCAAACCACCGGGAGTCAAACCGCTTCATCAACGCATATTCGCCGGGGTTGACCTTTGGCATCATATATAATTGCCCGCCCAAATTTATAGTCACATAATTGGCGATGTCCGGCTGAACGACGATCCGCAATTGGGCCACTTCACCTACATGGATATAATGCGTATTTTGTTGGGTATATATCTTCGGATCGTCGGAATTCGAATTCGCCCAGATTTGAACCTGGCTGCCGCTACACCCTGCCAGCAGCGCGGGGCAAATCAAACCGATTAAAATTTTACCGCGAATCGTATTCATCGACGCCTCAGCCTCCGGGTTTTGGCCCGGGTTTTCGCTCGTTTCTTCCGAAAATACTCCCGGGCATAGTCTTGTATCTCCTCCGGACGGTCGAACCGCAGTTCATACGCATCCTCCTCCTGCCCGTTGTATTCGCAATTCACCGTCCGATGCCTACGGCAGATTCGCGGACGATCTTCATAAATCCCACAGCGATTGCCTTTCGTAAGATACCGGCACTTACGTTCCACGCAGACGTACCAATCGCCTTCGTCCACGAACACCCAGACATCGTGATGGCAGATATACCATCGGATGTCTTCAAAATCCCCCGGGGTCGTCGGTTTATCGATTTGGAGCGACACGTACGTGCAGCAAAGGGCGCCGCATTTGGAACACAAGCTCTTGGTATTTGTTTTCTGTTCTTTTTTCATCATTTCTTTTTTTGTAACCGTTCAGGTCGTATCGACTTTTGTAGGGGTGAACCTTGTGTTCACCCTCTTTGTTTACCTTCCAAACCACATTCAGAAGGGCGAACACAAGGTTCGCCCCTACTCTGAACGGTTACCTTTTTTTAAAATTAACGTTGCAGTATACCCGCTTATTGTCTGCATTCGTGAAAATTCTTCAAGAGTCTTTTTCCGGGGGCGTAACTAAAATTTCCGGCATAACCCAAGTCCTTGCCGTTGCCCGGCTTGACCGGGCCATCCAGCTTGTCCGTCTCCGGAAAAAATTAATTTCATTCCCTTTATTGTGAAACGCCGCGTCACGGGGTAAGATAAAACGTTGTTGAAGGGAATACAGCAGAATGAATTCTAAAGAGATGATCGGTAAAAGCAATGCGATACCTAAGGGCGCCGTTGATCGCCGTCGGGTAAATTCTGTACGAACCGGGATCGTGGTGGTGTTGACGGCGGTGGTTTTGATCTTCTTTGTCATCTGGTATCGGGCCTGGCCTCAACGGTGGGACTGTTTTAAAGAGGCTCAGCGAGTGGCTGTTGCCGTAGAGGAGTATCGGGCCAGAAATAATAGCTTTCCCCCTTTGTTGAGCACCTTGTCGATCAAGAACGGTCGATATAATTATGATCATTTCGAATATTGTCTTACCGGGCTGGGCGGACCGGCCGATCCACCCGCTGGAACGCTTATCGCCTATTGTCAGGAAACGCATCAACCGTTGTTGGGCACGCCGTGGCGGCACATTTTGATTTTTTCCAAACACCATATTGCCATCAATTGGCTGGCCGAGAAAGAATTCAAGAAGCTCCACACCCAACAACTACCTGCGTATCCGTAATCGCGTCGTGCCTTTTAACAGAAAAGAGAAATTTCAATGATCATCGATTCCCTGAAAAACGCATCGTTGTACTATGGTTTAAATGAACGGATTGCTTTCGGTCTGGAATTTTTGGAGAAAGACAATCTTATCGGGATGGCCCCCGGTAGATATGAAATTGATGGGTCAAATATCTTTGCCCTGATCCAGCACTACGAAACCAAGCCTCAGGAACGCGGCAAATGGGAAGCGCATCGCCGATACATCGACATACAATTTGTCGTCCAGGGGATGGAACGAATGGGTTACGCTAATTTGGGCACGATGGAAATCTCTGAGCCTTACAACGAAAAAGACGATTATCTTTTACTTGGGGGCAGCGGCGATTTTTTTACCGTTCGGGCCGGAACCTTTGTCGTTTTTGCACCCGAAGACGTCCATATGCCCACCATCGCCGTATCCTCGCCTCAGCCGGTTATTAAAGTGGTGGTCAAGGTGCGGGTTTGATAACCCATATACCCACAAGAATTTGTGTATATTTCTGGTGAAATTATATTTTGGAAGATTATAATGACAACGTTTCCAATCAAGGCAAATGTTTATAAGGAGAAGCTATATGAGTTTGAGAAAAATGAGTCTTTTGGTCAGTTTTGTTTTATCGGTTCTGATGCTGTCGGTAGCGACGGAAGGTAAAGAAAACGCGGGGGGCAAAGGGAAAAATAAACCCGCATCCGCCGTCAAGCCAACCACCTCGGCTCCTTCCACCGTGATGGCGACTATGGGAAATAAGAAACTTACTTATGGTGAACTTCAGTCCTTCAAGAAATTCTTCGCTCCGGGGGCCGAAGATGAGCGTATGATCAGCATCTGGAAGGTGAATACGGCGCTGGCCGAAAAGGCACGCAAGGAAAAAATCGACCGCGACCCGGAGATCAAAGGCATTTTTGGAATGGCCTGCGATCAGATCCTCGTCAATATGATGATGCGAAAAAAACAACTGGACGCGACGGTGACCGACGCGGAAGTTAAAGAGTATTGCGAAAAAAATAAAGATAACCCGGAATTTCGCGAGCCCGCCCTGATCACCGCGAAAATCATTGCCGCGGAATCCAAAGAGGAAGCGGACAAGATCAAAAAACAACTGGTGGAAGGAACGGATTTCGACAAACTGAGCGAGAAATATCGCTCGCAGACGTTAAAGGCGACCGGTTTATCCGATATTGAGATCAAAAAGATGGCCGTCAATAATCTCGTCCAAACCCTGGGAATGGCCGCCTATGGTATGAACGGAGCCAATCTCAATGAAGTGATCGGTCCCCGGCAGGCGACGAAAGGGTGGGTCTTGTTTAAAGTCACTGCCCGCAGCCTGGGAAACCCGATTCCGCTGGAAAAGCTCACCCCGGATATTCGGAGTCAACTCTTAAGCGCCAAACAAAGGGCTGTCCAGCAGGAGATTATCAAAGAAGGCGAAAAGATAGCAGGAGTCACCCTTCAGCTAACACCTCCCCGAGGAGGAATGGGACCACGCGGAATGAGACCCATGCCTCCGGTGACAAAGTAAGAAATTCATTGATGGCCGGTAACCTTATTATCATCAGCGGTCCGTCGGGCGTGGGCAAGAGCACGGTGATCCGCAACCTGGCCCAGCGGATCGCGGCGAAGATCAGTATCTCCGCCACGACCCGCCAACCCGGTCCCTCGGAAAAAAATGGCGTCGATTACCATTTCCTGTCCCGGCAGGAATTCGAAGTGATGATCCAGACGGGTAAGTTGTTGGAACATGCCGAATACCTGGGTAATTTCTACGGCACCCCCCGCGACCCGGTGGACCAGGCCTTAAAGGCGGGGACGGATGTCATCCTGGGAATCGAAGTCCACGGGGCAAAAGAAGTGGCAAAAAAATTTCCAGATGCTATAATCATTTGTTTGTGTCCGCCCAGCGATGACGAACTTCGCCGAAGACTCTGTGATCGGGCCCGAGATGATGATGCCACCATTGCCCGGCGTTTCGACAATGCCAAACGGGAAATTGAATTGGCGAAGACGGCTGGCATCTATAAACACTGGGTGGTTAATGGCCGGCTGGAAAGAGCGGTTGATGAGATTGTAACTATTTGCAAACAGGAGAGTTATAAAAAATGATAGAAGCTCTTAAAGATGACGTGATTATCAACAAGGTCGGTGGACGATTTAAGCTGGCCGCAATGATTCAAAAACGATTAAACGAGTTAATCCAGGGTTCCAGACCACTGGTCAAGAAAACCGATGGAATGACCGACTTGGAAACCGTTGTCCAGGAAGTGGTAGAGGACAAGCTCAATATCGATTTCGAAAACAGCGATGTCCCTACTCCTGATAAATTAAAATAATTTTTTTCAGCCACAAATTACACGAATAAACACGAAAAAAAGAGATTTTTAATTAATTTTCTATTCGTGTCCATTCGTGTAAATCGTGGCTCGAAAATCTTGTCTTTTAGGTATAAACATGGTCAGTGCGCCTCTTGCAAATCTTGAAGGTCGAAGAGTCCTGCTTGGCGTGAGCGGGGGAATTGCCGCATTTAAAATCATCTCGCTGACTTCCATGTTGACCAAATCAAAGGCACAGGTCGAGGTTATTTTAACCAGGTCGGCCTTGAACCTGGTAACTCCGGCGAGTTTTCAGGCCTTTACCGGCCGGCCGGCGAGAACAAAAATCTTTACCGCCCCGGAAGATGTCCGATCCAATCATATCCAATTGGCTCAGTGGGCCCAACTTTATGTCATCGCCCCCGCCACCGCCAATACCCTGGCGGCGCTTTCCTATGGATTTGCCCATAATCTCCTGACCTGCACCGCCCTGGCCGTCGAATGTCCGATCTTGATCGCCCCTGCCATGAATTCCGTCATGTGGGCTAATCGCCTCGTTGGGGAAAACGTCTGCCGACTCAAAGAGTTCGGGTTCAAATTCCTCGGCCCGGATGAGGGAATGCTTGCCTGCGGAACCACCGGTCCGGGCCGCATGGCCGAGCCGGAAGAAATATATCAAAACATCGTCAACCTTCTCCAGGCACGGTGAGGGCTTATGCGCATCCTGATCACGGCTGGTCCAACTCGTGAATATCTCGACCCGGTTCGTTTTATCACCAACGCGTCCTCCGGGATCACCGGATTTTTAACCGCGTCCGCCGCGCTTTCCCACGGACACAAAGTTACGGTGATTTCCGGACCGACCCAATGCCCGAAACCAAAAGGCGTCAAAGTAATTCCCGTAATTTTCGCCCGGGACATGTATCGGGAAACGATAAAATTATTCCCTAAAGTCGATGCCGTTATCATGACCGCTGCCGTCGGCGACTATCGACCCGCCAAACCCAGCCCGCACAAACTCAAGAAAACCGGGCAAAAACAAATTCTCGAACTGGTTCCCAATCCCGACATTCTGGCGGAACTTGGCCGACGGAAAAAAAAGCATCAATTGCTTATCGGTTTTGCCCTTGAAGATCGAGCGGGCAGAAAAAATGCCCTGGAAAAGTTTAAGAAAAAAAATCTCGACGCCATTATTTTAAATTCCCCCAAGGCACTGGGGGATAAAAAGAATCGTGTCCAGGTTTACACGCTCGTGCAGGGTTGGGAGATGTGGCCGACTATGTCAAAAGATCGCCTGGGTGAAAAAATTATCGATTTGACAGAAAACCTGTATTCTTGCGATAGTATACCCCACAAGTTAAAATCAAACATAAACAAATGAGGAATCTGAAAATGCCTGAAAAAAGATATATGCTTCCCGCAATCGAACAAGTTTTGCGACAGGCCAAACCTCATCTGAAGCGCAAATTCAAAGTCAAGAAGATCGGCATCTTCGGATCGCAAATAACAGGACGCACTCACAAATTCAGCGATCTGGATATTCTTGTGGAGTTCACATCGCCCGTAGATCTTCTGGAATTTATTGCCTTGGAAAATTTCCTCAAGGAGTGTACCGGACGAAAGGTCGATCTGGTCTCCAGAAAAGCCCTTCGTCCCGAATTTAAAAAACAAGTGCTTGGCAAGGTAGTCTATGTATGACGCGTGATTATCGAATTTATCTTCAAGATATTCTTCAGGCAATTGATAATACACAGGAATATGTAGCAGGCATGAGCTATTCCGCCTTTGCCGCGGATAAAAAAACGATCAGCGCCGTGGTAAGAGAATTGGAAGTCATCGGGGAAGCGGTAAAGAATCTCCCTGCCTCTGTCCGAAAAAAACATCCCGGCGTTCCCTGGTCGGAAATGGCAAGGATGAGAGACAAATTGATTCATTTTTATTTCGGCGTGGACAAGGAAATCGTATGGAAAACTGTAAAAACCCGCCTGCCGGAACTTCGGGAAAACATCCAAACCATTTTACAGGAGATCATCTAACTTCATGAAGCGATGATGGGCGGCATGGCTTCGCGTCTTCGCTAAGCCATGTCTGTAAATACAAAAACAATGCACGAATTTGAATTCATAGATTGGGTAAAGCGTTTGCTGGATCGACCGGCGAATCGGAAGGATATTCCCGTCGGGATCGGGGATGATATGGCCGTCATTAATTTTCAGGGTGGAAAATTACTCCTGGGTTCCGATATGACCGTTGAGGATGTGCATTTTGATTTTGTTCATGCACGGCCTGAGCGGGTGGGGCATAAGGCGCTGGGGCGATGCCTTTCCGATTGTGCCGCCATGGCTGGTTTGCCCATAGCGGCGATTATTTCCCTAGCCAAACCAACGTCGGTATCGCAGGACGTTCTCAAAGATATTTATCGGGGGTTGGCGCAGTTGGCTGACCGATTCGCCTGTCCCATCGTGGGCGGTGATACTTCCAGCTCGCCTGGCCGCCTGATTATCGATGTTTGCCTGCTTGGCAAGTGTGAGCAAAATGAACCGGTCCTGCGATCGGGCGCGATGGTGGGTGATTATCTGTACGTTACCAGCCTCTTGGGCGGGTCCATCCTGGGAAAGCATTTGGAATTTGAACCGCGGATCGGTCAGGCCCGGTGGTGTGCTCAGAATTTGCCCCTTCATGCCATGATTGACATTTCCGATGGTCTTTCAAGCGATCTGGGCCATCTTTGCCGGCAGAGCCATTGCGGAGCCGAACTGGCGGTGGCAGACCTTGAAAAAATTATCTCTCCTGACGCTCGAAAACTTGCCTGTAAAACGGGGCAAACCCCTCTCGATCATGCGCTAAATGACGGTGAGGATTTCGAACTCCTGGCTGCTATTGCTCAAGCTCCAGACAATCTTCCACGCCTTCCAGAGACGATGCGGCTTTTTCCCGTCGGCAGGATAATACACGGTAATGATATTTATCTTATGCACTCCGATGGTCGGCAGGAAAAACTTTTTCCTGGGGGTTTTGTGCATTTTTAGATGAACAGACTGTTGCACGCATGACCTTGGGAGAAAGAACCCCCGATAATCCATTGTGGGTCCTATAAAAAAATCCCGGAATTCTTTTATAACTCCGGGATTGATTTTCAAAAATATCCGTTTCCGCTTTTAGTCGTCTGCGGCTTCCCATTCCGTCTGGTTGGCTCGTAATCTCTTTAACGCGCCGATTCGATCTTCTTTTTCCTGACATTCCAGACAGCATCGAGCCCAGGGTAGGGCTTTTATGCGTTTGGACGGGATCGCTTTTTCACACATCTCACAAACTCCGAACTCCCCGGTATCCAGTTTGCCAATGGCTCGCTCCACCTCTTCCAGTGTTCCTGCTTGCCGTTCTAAAAGGACTCCGAACATTTCCGCCGTATAATCGGCGGCGGCATGGTCCGAACTATCCCCGGCCACCCCTTCCAAACCGGTATCAGGCAATTCCTGGGCATGACTCTTGACTGAAGCGGCCAGTTCTTCCCGCCGTTTCATCAACATTTTGCGATATTGATCCAGGGCGTCTTTACTTTCCTTGCTTTCTTTCTTTGCTTTTACTTTTGTGTTTACCTTTGGTGCCATACAATGTTTCCTTTCCTCTAAAATCTGGGCTTTGCCCCGTTATCACTCGAACCGCGCCGGCCAAATTCTAATCGGCTAAATAGTGTTTGTCAGTTAAAAAATTCCAGACAGGACCATCTTTTTTTTCGAGCCCCTGCCAAGCTCCTCAAATTATATTCACGAAGTCCATTTTGTCTAGAAAATTATTTACCTGCGATTTATAATCCCAAAATGAATAATTACGAATTTATCGAAATTGAGAAGAAATGGCAGAGCTTCTGGGAAGCGAATAAAACTTTTAAAGTCGAACTGGACCCTTCCCGGAAGAAATTTTACGTTCTTGACATGTTCCCTTATCCGAGCGGGGCGGGCTTGCACGTCGGCCATCCGGAAGGATATACCGCCACCGATATTATCGCCCGGTACAAACGGATGAAAGGGTTTAGCGTCCTTCATCCGATTGGGTGGGACGCCTTCGGCCTGCCCGCCGAACGCTATGCCATGCGGACTGGAACGCATCCCCGCATTACGACCCAAAAAAATATCGATACCTTCCGCCGGCAGATCAAGTCCCTTGGGTTCAGCTACGACTGGGACCGCGAAGTGGATACCACGGACCCGAATTATTACAAATGGACGCAGTGGATTTTCCTGCAGTTGTTCAAAAAAGGGCTGGCCTACCTTCACGAATCACCGGTGAATTTCTGCCCGACCTGCCAAACCGTTTTGGCCAACGAAGAAGTCCTCCAGGGCCGATGCGACCAGGGGCATGAAGTGATTCGCAAACCCATGCGGCAATGGATGCTGAAAATTACCGCCTACGCCGACCGTCTGATGGACGACCTGGAAGACCTCGATTGGCCCGAGAGCATCAAAAAACTTCAGCGCGACTGGATTGGCCGATCCGAAGGGGCGGAGGTCGATTTTACTCTGGCGGACGATCCCGCAGGTAAAATACGCATTTACACCACTCGGCCGGATACGCTTTTCGGAGCCACCTATATGGTTCTTTCTACGGAACATCCGATGGTGGAAAAAATTACAACCCCTGAGCACCGGGCGAATGTCGAAAATTACTGCCGAAGTGCGAAAAACAAATCCGATCTGGAACGAACGGAACTTGCGAAGGAAAAAACCGGTGAATTTACCGGCGCCTACGCCATTAACCCGGTCAATGGAAAACCCATTCCTATTTGGGTGGCCGACTATGTGTTGATCAGTTATGGCACCGGCGCGATCATGGCTGTCCCGGCTCACGACCAAAGGGATTGGGAGTTCGCCACCAAATTTAATCTTCCGATCATCCAGGTCATCAGCGGTGGGGAGATTACCGCTCAAGCTTACGAAGGCGACGGTACATTGATCAATTCTTCTTCCAAAATCACCAGCATCGACGACTTAAATGTCGCCGATGCCAAAAAGAAAATCACCGCTTGGCTTAGCGGTCAGGGCCTCGGCAAACCCGCCGTCAAATACAAACTCCGCGACTGGCTCTTTTCCCGCCAGCGCTACTGGGGTGAGCCGTTCCCCATTCTTTTCGATGAGCAGGGAAATCCTTTTCCCGTCGATGAAAGCGAATTACCTGTAAAACTGCCGGACCTGGAAAACTTTCAGCCGGCCAAAACAGGCGAATCGCCGCTCGCCAATGCCAAAGACTGGTTGATCGTGGAAAAGAACGGTAAAAAATATTATCGCGACACCAACACAATGCCCCAGTGGGCAGGTTCCTGCTGGTATTACCTGCGATATCTCGACCCGCACAACGACAAGGCTCCGTGGGATAAAGAAAAGGAAAAATTCGGGATGCCGGTCGATCTTTATGTCGGTGGAGCAGAACATGCGGTTTTGCATTTGCTTTACTCGCGATTCTGGCACAAGTTCCTTTATGATATCGGCTGGGTCTCAACGAAAGAGCCGTTCCAGAAGCTTTTCAACCAGGGCATGATCCTGTCGTTTTCGTATAAGGATTCCCGCGGCGCGTATGTCAACACGCACGACATCGACTTATCCGGCGACAAGCCCAAACACAAAGTCACCGGCGAAATACTCGTCGAGTCCGTGGAAAAAATGTCCAAAACGCTCGGAAACGTGATCAACCCCGACGAAGTGGTCGCCCAATACGGAGCCGACACGCTCCGACTCTACGAAATGGCGATGGGTCCCCTCCAGGCCACCAAACCCTGGAACACGCGGGACGTCTCCGGGGTCCATCGATTCCTCAATCGCGTCTGGCGAATGATCGTCGATACGGACACCGGCGAGCTGCATTCCTCGATCAAAAGCGTTGAGCCGCCCGAGGACGAACTTCGCCTGCTCCATAAGACGATCAAAAAAGTCACCGGCGATATCGAAACGATGAGCTTCAACACCGCCATTTCAGCTATGATCATTTTCGTAAACGAAATGCTGAGCCGATCCGCAAAATCAAAATCGGTTATGGAAAAATTTCTCCTGGTCCTTTCACCGTTCGCCCCGCATATCGCCGAGGAACTCTGGCAGCGGCTTGGCCACGCCCAGAGTCTCGCCTACGAACCCTGGCCCGCGTTCGATGAACATCTGGCCCAGGACACGATGATCGAAGTGCCCATCCAGATCAACGGCAAACTCCGCAGTAAGCTGATGGTCCCCGCCGATATCGACGAAGAATCGTTGAAACAAAAAGTCCTGGCCGACGAAAAGGTCCGGCAAGCCGTCGCCGGCAAGCAAATACGAAAAATGATCTTCGCCAAAAATCGTCTGGTCAATTTGGTCGTGGGGTAAGTGACTTTTCCTTGCTCTATTCTGCAAAACGGCATAGAACGAACTATGATCAAAAGGGGATATTGAAGGAAAAAGAAAATGGCTACGAAACTTGAACCGATTACTCCGGGCGAAATCCTTCGAGAGGAATTCATGAAGCCCCTGGAGGTCAGCCAGAACCAACTGGCCCGCGACATCCAGGTTCCCGTGGTGCGGATCAACGATATCATTCATGGCCGCCGGGGCATTTCGCCCGATACCGCAATCCGCCTGGGCGCTTATTTCAAAACCACGCCCGAATTCTGGCTCAATCTTCAATCGCGGTATGATCTGAAAGTGGCCAAACGCCACTTGATGCCAACGATTGGCCGAATTGTACACCCTCTGCATCGAAAGCTGGCGTGATTGATTTAAGCCAAAAGATACTTTGTAACGGCGAAGGGTAACTCTGATGATGCCTATCCTTGATCTTAAAAACATTGATTTTCTCCGCGGTTCGCGGATGATCCTTTCCGGCGTTTCGTGGACGATCCAGCCCGGTCAGCACTGGGCCCTTCTGGGAGCCAATGGTTCCGGCAAAACCACGCTCCTGAAAATCATCACCGGTTACGAATGGCCGAGCGAGGGGTCGGTAAGCGTTCTGGGTCAGAACTTCGGGCAATGTAATTTACCCCAGCTACGAAAAACCATCGGCTGGGTGAGCTGCGCTCTGGAACACAACCTGCCGGAATTTGATACCGCTCTTCAGATTGTCGCATCGGGCTTCGAGGCGTCGCTGGGTTTGTATCGGGATTTCACGCAAAATGAATTTTTATACGCTCGCCAGGCCCTGGAATTTTTAGGCGGTGGATATTTTGTCGATCAGCCCTACAGCCAATTGTCGCAAGGCGAGCAGCAGCGCGTGCTGATCGCCCGAGCCCTGGTCAACAAACCTGCCTTGCTCATTCTTGACGAGCCTTGCAGCGGTCTGGACCCCGCGGCCCGGGAAAGTTTCCTGAACGATTTGGCCCGTCTGACCCGCCAGAACAACGCCCCCACCCTGATTTATGTCACCCATCATATCGAGGAGATCGGTCCCTGGATCACTCATGTTCTGGTCTTGAAGACCGGACAAACCCTTGCCGCCGGACCCGCCCCCGAGGTTCTTACCAGCCGTCTGCTCTCTGTGGCCTTTGATCATCCATGCATCGTTGAAAACCACAACACGCGATATTACCTTCGTATGCACTAAAGAAACTTCACCCAAAAATGGAGTGGCATCCCCCCATGGGCCACTCCACCGTGAATTTGCGGATTTCACAGCCCTCTTAATCTTTAATGCTCAGCTTTCAGTTCGGGGAAGGAATTTAAACTAACTTAAGCAATTGTTCACTGAAAGCTGAGCGCTAAAGACTTAGCTGTGCCCATTATCGCATAAGGGAGTGACAGAGGTATGGCACAGGTAGATTTAAAAAATAAAAATATTTTTAATTAAGTACGATTCGTGTAGCGGATTTCAATCGTCTGCTGATTGGGCCGGGCAAACCCGCATTTTTCCCGTAAGGCCTGGCCCAGCCGGCAAAGGTATTCCTCTCTCGAGATGGCTTCGGCTCCCAATCGGGCCAGATGGGCGGTTACGAATTGGACATCGAGAAGAATAAATCCCTGCTCCTGTAACTGCTGAACCAGTCCAGCCAGGGCTGCTTTCGATCCGTCGGTCCTGGTATGGAACATGGACTCGCCGAAAAAAGCCCCGCCGATTGATACCCCATACAACCCTCCCGCCAAGTCCTCCCCCCGCCAGCTTTCCACACTGTGGGCATATCCCATTGTGTGCAACCGGCGGTAACATTTAATAATCGAGCTGCTGATCCACGTGGAATCTCGCTCGCCGCACTTTTGAATGACGCGATCAAAGGCCAAATCGATGGTCAGGCGGAATTTTCCCCCGTGAAGGATGGACCGCAACGTATGGGGAATATGAAAATGGTCCAGATCGATAATTCCTCTGGGGTCCGGAGAATGCCAGTCGATTTTACCAGTATCCGGGTCGGCCATGGGAAAAATTCCCCGGCGATAGCCCCAAAGAACGACTTGCGGGTCAAGCCGTCCGGAAAGAACAGCGTCGAGATAGTCTTCGTCCTTCAACGTTCCCTGAGCCACAGGTTTCCTGCCGCCACAAAATCAAACTCGTTCACTTATTTTTTCAACGGGGTCTTTTGACCTCCCGCGCCGCTGGAAGTTTCCTGAAAGGCCTTTCGTTGCTCATCCGTCGGAATGGCCATCAATCGGTCTTTGAGTTCATTAAACATATCGAGAAGAGGCTGTTCCAGCTTTTCCAGCTTTTTCTGCCAGGTCTTCAACGCTTCCTTCTGATCGGGTTGAGTGGCATTGACCTTGGCCAACTGATCGAGATTCTTTTTGATTTCGGCATACTGACGACTATGATCTTCCCGATAGGCCTTAGCCCGATCTTTCATCTCATTTAAAATGCTGTAGGCCATCGGGATTTGTCCCTGGTCCAACTGATAACTTTCAACGAACGTTTTGACAAATAGTTCCCAATAATTGACCGAGGTCATGCTCATCAGCTCCTTCGGTTCCACCGATACCGGTGGTTTTTTCTGACCTCGCTTATTTCGGGGCCGATTATCATTTAAAAACTCACCCTCTTTATATCCGCCCTCTTTCCATCGGCTCAGTTTTTTCCGGGTCAAGGCGACATCCGTTTTCATTTGGTCCATGTCGCGCTGGTGTATAGCTTTTTGCTTGCCGTCCAGTATCTCATGAAACTTGTCGTTTTCGGAAACGATCAGTTCCGTCGCGTCTTTATAAATCGGAGCCAATTTCCGGGCCAGGTCCTGAACCTCCGTGGGCGATAGGTGTCCCCCCACCGCCTTCATACGCATATCCTGCATCTTCGGAATCAGGACCACAAGATCGTTGAAATGCTGTTGCATGAACTTTTGTGTATTTTTCAGCAACATATTACGGGCCACGTCGGCCTGATCTGGCCGAAGATCATATCTTCGAGCGACCGAGCGCGACACCAGGTCGATCATGGTCTTGACGGAGGCGTCCTGCATCAGAGCAGGCACGTTTTTATTATCTTGCGGCTTTTCCGCAAAAACCAGACAAGCAGAACTAATCGCCAACAAAAAACTAATCAAAGCAAATCGCTTCATTTCGCTCTCCCGGTAGCAATGCTAACCAAATAATAAACTAACCCTTAACTTGAACATTATATTATAATAGCAGGTGGAGGTTGCATTTTCAAAGTATGTTTACAGGTATTATTGAGAGTATCGGCAAGGTGTTATCGTTAAGTCAAACCGCCTCTGGAGCCAGGCTGGCGGTTCAGGTCGGCCCGTTGGCCCGGCAGGTAAAACCCGGTGGTTCGGTCGCGGTCAATGGCGTCTGTCTTTCCGCGGTAAAAAATGACGAAGCTGTCGTTGAATTCGATGTCGTCTTTGAAACCTTGTCGCGTTCCAATCTTGGCCGGGTTTCATCCGGGGAGTTGGTAAACATAGAGCTTCCATTAAAGGTCTCGGACCGGATCGAAGGTCATTTTGTTCAGGGTCATGTCGATACCACCTGCCGGATCGTCGGCTGGCAGGACCAGGGCGCTGCCAAACTACTCACGCTGGAATTGGAAGAACCGGAATATCAAATATATATCATTCCCAAAGGGTCCGTGGCCCTCGATGGGATCAGCCTGACCGTAGCTCGCGTGGCAGGTCAACAATTTTCCATCGCCTTGATCCCCACCACTCTGGAAAAGACCACCTTGCTCAAAAAACCGGTCGGCGCTAAAATCAATCTCGAAACCGATATTCTGGTTAAAACGGTCGCGAATCTCCTCCATCCGGAGAAAGTATCGGACGAAAAATTAATGGATACCCTCAAACAAAGCGGGTTTTTAACATAGGTGTTTGTTAAAAGATACAGTTTCCGGGTGACACGGGCAATAAGAATTGCCCATGCCACCCGAAATTTGATGTTTGCGAAAGAGTGTGCTTGACGGATGTTGATTGAAGAAACCATGCGGCAAATTCTCTCCTTCGGACCTCGCGCCGTCGGGTCGAACGGTGAAAAGCTAACTGCCGATTTCCTGGCCGATCAATTCCGTCAGGCAAATTTGAAGGTCCTCCGGCAGGAATTTCTCGCGTCGCGTTTTCCGCTCTTTTTTCTCGGCAAAGTGATCCCGTTGATTTCAATCGGTGTTCTGCTGACCGCCGCCTCAATATATTTAGACCATCCTGTAATCGCCGCCGTGCTGTTGCTTCTTTTCCTGGCCCAGGCGACTTTGATTTCATTCCTGAGTTCTCTGCCGGCATTTCCAGACTGGGGTAAAAAACTAAAATCGGCCAATATCATCGGCCGGACTCACCCGGTCAATGATCAGAATCCCACGCTGATCCTGGTGGCCCACTATGACTCCAAGTCTCAAACGTTGCCCCTGATTATCAGAATGGTCTGCGTTATTCTGCCCATCGTCTGTTGCGCGATACTTCTTGTCCTCATGCTCTTAACGATTGGAATGGTGTCTATTCCTCATCGATTCATTATATTTTTGTACGTTCTTGCGGTGGTTTTCCTGATCCTTCAGATCGCTTCCCGGAATTCAAATAGATCGTCGGGAGCCATTGATAACGCCTCCGGCGTGACCATCCTCCTGACTATGGCGGCCGAGCTTCCTTCCCAGTTGGCTGGAAAAGCCAATCTGATCTTTCTGGCCAGCGGTGCCGAGGAACTCAGTCTGACCGGAGCCAAAGCGTTTATTCGAACATATAGCCATCAATTGAATCGCAACCGATCTCTGATCATCAATTTCGATAGTATGGGAACCGGGGCGGGTGTGATCATGGTCGGATCCCGAAGTTTTAAAAAAAACGGGCAGGTGGCCCAAATACGGAATCTTTTTCGACAAGCGGGTTTAGGTTTTCGTTTTATTTTCTTTATGATCGGCGCAGGAATGGATCATATTCCATTCAGTCGAGCGGGATTTTCCGCGATGAGTTTTACGCAAACATCACTGCGCTCCGGCCTGCGGATACATTCAGCCGCGGATCGGCTCGAATATGTAAATACCGAACAATTGACCCTTTTGACCAAAGTTTTCGGACAACTTATCGCCCGGTTTTATAAAACAGCCCCCTAACACCAAAAAACTTCCATGCCAATAATGGGGCGATGATCCACGATGAACACACATTGGAAAAATGTCTCCGCTCGCATTAAATAATCCACCTCCGTATGAAAACTCATTCTAACATTCTTGAGAATGTTAGAATGAGTTTTCGTCGATTAGTCGCCGGGATATCTTTGATCATTTTTTGGCGCAGGTCCGGCCGGATGACCGGCTCATTACGGCTCTTTTTGGAAAAAGGTTTCGTTGATCTGATCGATAATTCCGGGGACCTGTCTCAGAGAGTCGGTCAGAATGATGGAAGGATCCATGTGGGGTTTAACTTTGGTGGTTTTGAGAATGGCAAACATCCGGCTCCGCCGAGCGCCAAGGATATCAGCCCGGTAGGAGTCCCCGACGAAAACGGCTTCCTCCGGTTCCACACCGAGTTTTTGCAAAGCGACGCGGAAAATATGAGGTTTCGGTTTGCGGACCCCCACGTCGCAGGAATAAACCCGCAAAGGAAAGTATTTCAGCAAATCTTCCTGCGCAAGGTGCCGGTCGAGCGCGGAAGGCGGGACAAATGTATTGGAGACGATGGCCAGTTTCAGGTTTCGCCGCTGGAGTTCCTCAAGCATGGGGATAGTGTGAGAATCGGCCTTGGCCTGAAGGGCCAGAGGTTTGTACCATCGCCAGGCCAGTTCTTCAAACTGATCTTCGGGTACTGGGATATGGAGTTTCTCGGTGGATTTTCGCAGGACATTCAGGCTGTTAAATTCCCGACCGGTGATTTTGCTCTTCAGATAGGCCCATCGGATGGCCCACTGCTGTTGGCGACGGTACTTTTTAAAGGGTGGTAATTTCAAACCCAGGTTGTCCCCCAGAAAAACGTACGTTTCCCGCGCTCCCTGAACGAACGACGTTATCACATCGATTCGATGGAAGTTAATCAAGGTGTCGCCAAGATCGCAAAGCACCGCTTTGATCATAAATCAACCCAATCTCCAATTATGAGTTTATTTTATAACCACGATGATGTCGGATTGCTATGTTCTTTTTTCACAGAGCCCGTATCATTAAAAATTCTTCTCTGTTCTTGCATACAGTCAACTCCTGTGATATAAAATGACGAAATACATTTTGTTTTAGAGGAGTTTGAAATGAAACGGATTTTAGTTTCGTTGTTGGTGCTGGGAATGGGTGTTTCCATCGTCGGTTGCGAGGCCTTTTCGAAAAAGCCCAAAACCGATCAAACGGAAGAGAAAATGGCTCTTCAGGAAGTAAAACCTGACGCTGCGGGTTCACAGGCGGAAGCCCAGCCAGCGGAAGAACCCGCTCCGCAGCCCGAAGCCGCTCCGATGGGTGGACGGATCCACGTCGTGCAAAAAGGCGACACTCTTTACAAGCTGGCCCGTCAGTATTATAACGGCGACGCATCCCAGTGGCGGAGGATCATGCAGGCCAACCAGGGACAGATCCCCAATCCCAACCAGCTTAAGGTCGGGCAAAAACTTGTCATTCCCTAACGGAATGATAGAATAATCCGAATGGGTTATGCCGACCAACTCGATACGCCCGTTCAATACGTCAAAGGCGTTGGCCCAAAGCGGGCTGAGCTGTTCCGGCAGGTCGGTATAACCACCGTTCGCGATCTTCTGGATTTTTTTCCACGGCGATATCAATTCTTCGGCCAGGTCAAAAAACTCAAAGACCTCACCGAAGGCGAATCCGTCACCGTCATTGCCAGGATTGATGAGGTCGATCACCAATTCCATCGTTATCCTGCCCGGTCCTTCGCGTCCATCAGCGATGATTCCGATAGCGGAGTGGTTCGGTGGTTTCATTCTCGTTTCCTTTTCGGCCGGCTTCATCCGGGTCAGTGGATTCGCGTTTCCGGAAAAATAACGCTCTCGGACGGCGGCCCGATGTTCACCAATCCCAAGTGCGAATTTTTTGAATCTGTCCCGGAGGATATCACCGGTTCATTCACACTGCCCGTGTATCCAGCCGTGCCGACTATCGCCCCCAAAACACTGTCGGACCTGGTTCAGCGAGCGTTTATGGATTACGGGAATTTTATCACCGATTGGTTCGATCCGGTATTCCTGAAAGAACAAGGCTTGCTGCCGCTGCGCGAAGCCTATACCTGGATTCACAAACCGGAGGAAAAAGAAAATTGGACCCAAGCCAGAAAGCGATTGGCCTACGACGAGCTTTTCTACATGCAGATGGGAATACTTCTGGCCCGAAGGCAGCGGGAGATAGCGGCTGGAGCCATTCGGCTGCCCTGCACCGACGAGATCGACCTGCACATTCGCCGACGTTTTCCTTTTGATCTGACCGAGGCGCAAAATCGGGTCATCAAGGAAATCATCGTCGATATGGATTCCGATCACCAGATGTACCGGATGCTCCAGGGAGACGTCGGAGCGGGCAAAACGGTGGTGGCGGTCTATGCGGCCCTGGTCGCGGTGGCGAATCATCGTCAGGTAGCGATCATGGCTCCGACGGAAATCCTCGCCCAGCAGCATTACGAAAAAATATCTCAATACCTTATTAATTCGCGCGTGCGAATCGAACTTCTGGTCGGCGGCATCAACAAAAAGACGAGAACGAAAATTCTCGATGAAGCGGCCCAGGGCAAAATTGACATTCTCATCGGAACCCAAGCCCTGATTCAAAAGGATGTCGAGTTCACTCACCTGGGTCTGGTGATCATCGACGAACAGCACAAATTCGGGGTCGCCCAACGGGCGGCGATCCGATCAAAAGGGACTCAGCCGCATTATCTGGTCATGACGGCCACGCCCATTCCACGAACCCTCGCCCTGACCGTTTTCGGCGATTTGCAGATGTCGATCATCGACGAACTCCCCCCAGGGAGAAAACCGGTGGAAACGCGGCTGTTTTCTTCCAGCCAACGGGATCGGGTCTGGGAATTTTTACGACGCTCTTTGCAAAGGGGTCAACAGGCATTCGTGGTTTATCCCCTGCTTGATCCGTCGGATAAATTAGAATTGAATTCAGCCCGCGAAGAGGAAAAGCGGCTGGCGGAAACGGTGTTCCCGGAATTCCGCATAGGCCTGATCCACGGCAAGATGAAAAGCGAAGAAAAAAAGCAAATCATGCACGCATTTGCCAATAAACAGATTGACCTACTGGTAGCCACGGTAGTGATCGAGGTGGGAATCGACGTCCCGGACGCCGGAGTGCTTGTGGTCGAGCATGGCGAGCGTTTTGGTCTGGCCCAGTTGCATCAGCTTCGAGGCAGGATCGGCCGGGGGGGGCAGCAGGCGTATTGCCTGATCCTCGCCGACCCGAAAACCGAAATTTCCCAAAAACGCCTCGATGTCTTTACAAAGACCAACGATGGATTTAAAATCGCGGAAGAAGATTTACGTATCCGAGGGCCTGGCGAATTTTTCGGCACCGCCCAGCATGGGTTGCCGGAATTGAAACTGGCGGACCTTATCGACGATCTGCAACTTTTGATCCGGGCCCGTCAAAATGCCCGGCAAATTCTCGCGCAGGATCCGCAACTTGTATGGCTCAAACATCAGCGGCTAAAAGAGGAACTGATCCGCCGACTTGGACAAAAATTAGGGTTAATCGAAGCCGCGTAACAATTTTGGATTGAGGAAAAAATGGCAGAAATAATAATCGTTGCAATCATCGCCATCGTAATTGGCTTTATCATCGGCTGGCTTATCGCCTCAAAAAATAATCTCGGCAAATTAGGTCAGTTGGAAGGCGAACTATCAGCCACGAAGCAGCAGGCCTCGTTATTGACGGACCAAATTCAACAGCGGCAGCAGAAGATCGAACAATTTAACCAGGAGCTTTCCGAAGGTCAGCGGCAGATCGGCCAGTTGACCCAGCAAATTCAGGATCAGCAAACCGCGATTGTGGAACAAAAAAAACTGCTCGACCAGGCCCAGCAGAAATTGCAGGATACCTTTAAGGCCTTAGCTTCTGAAGCCCTGAAAGTCAGCAAAGACGATTTTCTCCAACTGGCCAAAGAATCATTAACGACCTTGCTCACCCAAGCCAAGGGCGACATGGGTAAGCACAAAGAGCAGATCGACGCACTGGTCAAACCGCTACAGGAAACGCTGACGAACTACCAGAAAAACCTACAGGAAATCGAAAATTCCCGTAAGCTTGCCTACGGTAGTCTAAGTAAGCACCTGGAGGAAATGGGCAAAACGCACCAGGAGCTTCGCAACAAAACGGGCGAACTCGCCACCGCCCTGAAAAGTCCCCAGGTCGGAGGCCGATGGGGTGAATTGACGTTGCGACGTTCGGCGGAACTGGCGGGTATGAGCGAATACTGCGATTTTGAAGAACAGGTGTCCAACGACAGTGAAGCCGGTCGCATCAGACCGGACATGATCGTCCGCATTCCCGGCGGACGGTTGATTGCCGTGGATTCAAAACTTTCCTATCAATCTTATATCGACGCCGTCAACGCCCCCGACGGCGAAACCCGCCTAATCCTGCTGCGAAAATATTCCGAAGCCGTCCGACAGCACGTAAAAAAATTAAGCGAAAAATCCTACTGGGAGCAATTTAAAAATAATTCGGTGGACCTGGTCGTCCTGTTTTTACCCGGCGAATGTTTCTTCTCCGCCGCCGTTTTGGAGGATAAGGAATTAATCGAATACGCCATGAGCAATCGCGTAGTCCTGGCCAGCCCCACGACCCTGATTGCCCTGCTGCGGGCGGTGGCCTTCGGATGGCGGCAGGAAAAACTGGCGGAAAACGCGGAAAAAATCCGCAACCTGGGCCAGGAACTTTTTGATAGAATCGTAAATTACGTCGAACCCCTGGCCGATCTATCCACCCATCTCAATCGAGCCGTCAACAGTTACAACAAGGCCGTCGGTTCCCTGGAATCGCGATTAATCCCCACCGCCAGAAGATTCAACGAACTGGGAGTCGGCGAGGTGGAAAAACTCCCAGACCTTAAATGCGTGGACGTCCTAACGAGGGAACTACCGGTAATTGCACCCAATAACGAAAAATAAAATCAGGGAACTTTTGAGCCAAAGGGGTGTCTAACTTTACAGATCGAATAACAGGAGACCAAATATGAAATCAACAATTTCGATTCTGGTGATTTTAATGTCATGTGCCGAGATACGAGCCAACCGTGAACTTGCCCTGACGGTCTATAATCAAGATTTCGCCGTCATTAAGGACACGCGAAATTTTCAGGTGCCGAAGGAAACAGGCCAATTGACGTTTACCGACGTGGCAGCCAGGATTGATCCGACCTCGGTGCAGATCACAAATCTGACCAACCCGAAATTCACCGTCGCCGAGCAGAATTTTGAAAACAATCTGGTCAGTTCGGAAAAGCTCCTGGGCAAAATGATCGATCAACCCGTAACGGTTTTGCTCGACGATGGAAAAACCTTTACAGGACAATTACTCTCAGCCGAAAATTCCACCATCACCCTGCAAACAAACGAAGGGGTCAAAGTCATCGAGCGAAATAAAAATTTCGACCAAATTCTTTTGTCAAAGCTACCGCAGGGTTTACTCCTGCGCCCCGCCCTGGTCTGGAAAGTAAAAAACTCCACCGGTGAAAATGAAAAAATCGAAATCGCCTATCAGACGGCGGGGTTTAACTGGTCAGCCGATTATAATGTCCTGCTCCGGCCTGAAAAACAAACGTTGGATATGAACGGCTGGGTAACGGTCAACAACACCTGCGGCAGCGGGTTTCCAGATGCCCACTTAAAACTGGTGGCCGGAGAGGTCCATAAGGTTCAACCGCCACAAATTCAGGAAGAGAGGATGATGATGCGTAAGTCAATGGTGATGGCTGAGGCCGCTGCCCCACCACCCGGATTTCAGGAGCGAGCCTTTGCCGAATATCATCTTTACGACCTGGGTCGAAAAACCACTCTCGAAAATAACGAAACCAAACAGATCGAACTTTTCGACATCCGCGATATCAACTACGCGACGGAATTTCTCTTCGCCCAGCCGGACTTCGGATACTATTCCGAAGAATATTCCCAATCGCAAACCGGCGAAGGAAATTTAACACCATTAAAAATCGTTGCCACGATTGAAAATAAAAAAGAGAATCAACTCGGCATCCCCCTACCGGCAGGGAACGTGCGAATGTATCAGGAGGACCGGGAAAAGGTCGATCACTTCATCGGCCAGGACCATATCGATCACACTCCGAAGGATGAAAAACTCCGCCTGACCGTCGGCCAAGCCTTCGACGTCGTCGGCAGCAAAAAAATGGTCGCCACCAATCGAATCAGCGATACCGTTTCCACCCAGGATATTCTTATCCGTATCCGGAATCATAAAGACTCCCCGGTGCCGGTAGTCGTGCTGGAAAAATTGATGGAGCAAATGAATTGGAAGATCGAGCAACCCAGCGACAAATTTCGCAAGGTGGATTACCGCACCATTGAATTTAAGGTTACATTACCGGCGAACAGTGAAAAAAATATTCATTATCGTGTCCGATATGAAATGTACAGGTGGTAACGAAGGATATATTTAGCAGGCGGGCTTGCCCGCCTTGTATAAGGAAAAAAATCATGAAACCAACAAGTATTCTGACTGTATCGTATGTGATACTCTTCTCAACCATCGTTATCGCATCGACCCAACGCGAGTTGTCGTTAACAGTTTATAACGACAATTTCGCCCTGGTCAAAGATCAGCGAGCAATGAAATTCAAGGGTGGCGTCAACGAGTTCAAATTCACCGACGTAGCCGCCACCATCGAACCAAGTTCCGTGCGTTTTCGTTCGCTGACGGACCCCCAGGCCCGGGTCGTCGAACAAAATTTCCAATTCGACCTTGTGGGTTCCGCCAAACTGCTGGAAAAATATATCGACCATCCGGTCGAGGTTCTGACCGCAAAAGGCGAGATCATTACCGGCAAACTCCTGCGCGCAGAAGAACAGCAAATCATCCTCCAGGACAATCAGGGAATTCGCATCATTTCTGCCGGCAAGATTTCCGGCATTAAACTCTCAAAATTACCCCAGGGTCTGCTCACTCGCCCCACCCTGGTCTGGCAGATGTACACCGCCAAAGAAGGCAAACAAAATATCCAGCTCGATTACCTGGCCCGCGATATCAAGTGGGATATGAACTATAATGCCGTCCTCTCCGAGGATGACAAAAAACTCGACCTGGTCGGGTGGGTAACCCTCGCCAACAAATCGGGCGCCGATTTTCCCGATTCCAAAATCACCCTGGTGGCCGGCGAACCGCGTCGTCCCGCCCAGCCGATGTTTTCCTACGGAATCGATTACCTGCGGTCGATCAGCGCCCTATCCCCCAGCACACAGCGAGGCAAGGACATTTCCGAAACGTTCGGAGAATATCATCTTTACCGCCTGCCAAATCGCACGAGCGTAAACGCGCAACAGATCAAACAAATCAAACTCCTCGGCGCCGACTCCGTGCCGGTGGAAAAAATCTATCTCTACGACGGCGCAAAGATTCAATTCTGGCCCAATCGCACCTATTTGGAACCTACTTTCGGCCGCGAGGCCAACAAAAAGGTGAACATGCTCCTTTCCCTCGAAAATCGTGCCGACCACCGGCTGGGCATCGCCCTTCCCGCCGGCCTGGTTCGCATATTAAAACGCGACCAGGATAAAAGTCTTGAATTCATAGGCGAAGACAAAATGCCTTCGACCAGCGTGGACGAAAAGGTCCTGCTCTATATCGGCGACGCGTTCGACCTGGCAGCCAATCGTACACAAACCGATTTTCGCCGCCTAAGCGCGCATTCGATCGAAGAAGCTTTTAAAATCGAACTAAAAAACCACAAAAAAGAACCGGTTACGATCATGGTGATCGAAAAACTTTACCGTTGGTCGAATTGGGAAATGATCGAAAAATCCCAAAATTACGAAAAAATCAACGACCGAACAATCCGCTTCATGGTAACGATAAAACCCGATAAAACCCAAACCATAGAATATCGCGTCCATTACACTTGGTAATATTGGTTATTTCTTTAAGAGGCACGACCGTAAGGGAGTGCTCTTTTTCGAACGGTTATGCTTTTTCGCAACTCCCTCGGTCATTGTCGGCGAAGAACACTCCCTTACGGTCGTGCTTCTTTAAGACGGAAAAGTACCACTTTTTCCTAAAAAAACCTTGATTCCCCTGATTACAATCAATATCCTCTTGGTTTGTATCAAACCAAGGTTTAATTTGAACCAGTTAAGGAGAAAAATATGGCAGTAAAAGTAGGTATTAATGGTTTCGGCCGGATTGGCCGATTGGTGTTCCGCGTGATGGCAGGCCGTCCGAGCGAATTCGATGTCGTAGCCATCAACGATATGTTCGACGCCGACATGCTGGGCTACATGCTCAAGTATGACTCGACGCAAGGCCGGTTTAACGGAACCGTCGAAGTTAAAGGCTCCTCGCTAATCGTCAACGGCAAGGAAATTCCGGTCCTCTGCGAAAAGGATCCGAGCAAACTCCCGTGGGGCAAGCTCAACACGGACGTCGTTCTGGAATCGACAGGCCGATTCACCAACCGCGCCTCCGAAGGCAAACCTGGTTTCGACAGCCACCTCACCGCCGGGGCCAAGAAGGTCCTCCTGTCCGCCCCCGCCAAAGACAAACCCGACGCCACAATCGTCCTCGGTGTCAACGACCAGGAACTGACCGGCGCAATGAAATGTGTTTCCAATGCGTCCTGCACCACCAACTCGCTAGCCCCCGTCTGCAAGGTGCTACACGATAAAATCGGAATCATCAAAGGTCTGATGACCACCGTCCACGCCTACACTAACGACCAGGCCATTCTGGACATGCCCTACAAGGATAAACGAAGAGGCCGAGCCGCCGCGTTGAATACCGTCCCCTCCACCACAGGCGCCGCCAAGGCCCTCGGTGAAGTCATCCCCGCATTAAAGGGCAAACTTCACGGCTACTCTCTTCGTGTCCCGGTTCCCACCGGCTCGATCACCGACCTGACCTTCATAGCCGGTCGCAAGGTCACTGCCGAAGAGATCAACAACCTGATCAAAGACGCCGCCAACGGTCCGATGAAAGGCATTATCGAGTACGTAACCGATCCGATCGTCTCCAGCGACATTATCGGTGACCCCGCCAGTTCGATCTTCGACTCGACCAACACGATGGTCATCGGAGACGACATGGTTAAGGTTACGATGTGGTACGACAACGAGTGGGGCTATTCCAACCGCTCCGCCGACCTGATCAAAAAAATGGCGAATCTGTAATTTGCTCGTTACAGAACCAGACAAAACATATCCGGGAACCGTCAATCGACGGTTCCCGGTTTTTTATGCGCAGGCATGAAAAAGCAAGAAGTTGTTTATGCTCATTCACTTCGGTATCATCATTTTTAATGAATAAATGAAATTTCTTGGAAAAAATTCTCCAAGGCCGGAAAAATGTATGGTTTCGTGATATGGTTTCCCTGGTGGAGGCTTTTGGTTTTCGTTTATCGAGGACAAAAGGCAGCCATCATATTTATGTTCATCCGATGGTGAAAGAAGTCCTTAACCGTCAAAATGTAAATGGTCAAGCCAAACCCTACCAGATCAACCAGTTTTTCCGAATAGTCGAACAATATAATTTAAAAATGCGAGGCGAAGAATGAAAGATTATCACATTAACCCGCATTTTTCAGTGCGCCGTGGAACGGCGTAGAACTTCAGTGGGTGCAAGTCCCACCCGGCAACTTTCGCTCCTGCCGGTAGCAATCGGAGCAATGTCGGGAGT
>Ga0265292_1001066_pt1 | contig 27101 bp, 17 predicted proteins | sample Munlanlewell296A_FD_189080 | JGI IMG/M metagenome (GOLD analysis project Ga0265292, IMG submission 189080) | Leachate microbial communities from a municipal landfill in Southern Ontario, Canada - Leachate well 296A | ecosystem: Engineered > Solid waste > Landfill > Unclassified | place: Canada... | reverse complement strand
TTAGGGTATTTATTATACCCGGTTTTTGTTTTTCGCGCCACAGGGGGTACCCCCTGTGATGGTACTAGTTCCTTAATAGTTAATTAGGTACCTAACTTGAGGTCACTATCGCTGAGAAATTGGGAAGACAGTTGGTAGACAAATATCATGTAAGACTATTTATTAGTGGCGGATCATAGGGATCTGATGATTCTCCCATAAACCAGGTTCTGATGGCGTCTAATGACCTCCATTTTTTTATTCCGTCGTGAACAATTCCTGTTTTGACTTCTCTCAAACATTTAGTAGAATATCCATGTTCCGTCGTAATGTTCTTACTGTAATATTGTTATTATCAATATTGATACTTTTTGAATGGAACTATTTAAATGAAATACATTGTTGCAATTGCGATTTCAATTTTAACACTTTTAGTATTATTTCTTACCCCAATCTATTGTATAGAGTTTGAGTGGTCTAAAGAGACAGGTTTTTGGGAAAATAGCAGTCAACACACAAACAATTCCAGCAGTTATTCTGTAGAACGTGACAGTCGGATCCCCGAAGGATGGACGGGCAGTATTCCTATAACTAATCCAACCAAAGCAAACTGTTGGGGCCCAAACATGCTTATAGATTCCAGTGGAACACTACATCTAGTTTGGTCCGATAAAAGAAGTGATATATATAGAATATATTACAAAAAGAGTATGGATGAAGGTAGGACATGGACTGACGATGTTGTACTCAGCAACACAGATGGGGACGCATATTGGCCTAAACTGGGATATGATGGAAATTCAATACTTCATCTTGTGTTTTATGAATATGACAGAATAGGTGAGTATGCAGATGTTTACTACAAGAAAAGCGAGGATTTTGGGAATAACTGGAGTAACGAATACAAAATATCAGCAAGTAGTGAAGTATCAAGGTTACCAGATTTAGTAGTATTAGGAAGTACGGTTTGCATAGTACGAGAGAAACAGGGTGATATTTATTTCCAGAAAAGCGTCAATAATGGTAACACATGGTTGTCATTAATTCGAATAACAACAACAACTATTCGAGGAGAAATACCAATTATCGTAAGTACAAGTCCAACAACATTACATGTGTTTTATAGAGAAAGACAAGTCTATACAGATTCATTATTCAAAACATATTATACCAGAAGCGACGATGGTGGAACGAACTGGACACATGGACAGTATATTCTAAACTCAACTTCTTATACCTACCCCTCATGTGCAACAATGAAAGGGAATACAATATTTTTATTATATCTAGAAGAATCGAGAATAAAAAATGTAGGAAGTGATTCTTTTGAACTAAATAGAGAACTAGTGTTTATTAAAAGTATTAACGGTGGATTAAATTGGGGAAACGCAAAATATTTGTCAGAAAAAAACTCTTATGGAGATTTCTCTTCACTCTTGGTAGATAACTATGAGTTACACGTAGTGTGGGGAATGGCGAGGTTTTATCGAAAAAGTATAGATGATGGCGAAACTTGGAGCAAAACTCAAAGGTTATCATACGACTATGGTTCGAACAACGATGCAGTTACGTCTTTTAAAAAGAGTCAGGATAATAAGATATATCTTATACGATCAGCTTCAAATGCAAGTTGGAATAACCATAACATTTGTCTTCAAATATATGATACATTGGTTCGTCCAATTGGCAAACCGTCAAAACCAAAATATCATCATACGTATTTAGATTCAACGATAAGGGAAATTGGATGGTTTTGGGACAAGGGGACAATAGATGAGTCTGTCTATCCAATAACTGGATACAGTAACCAAGTGAAAGAAATACAGGGTAATATCATTGATCCTGCTAATTTTGGTGAAACAGTATTATCATGTAAGAATTTAAATCCCAATGTCACGTATTGCACTCGAACCCGTGCATTGATGGGTAATGGTTATTACACCGAATGGTCAGACTGGAGCGATGATGTCGTAATGGAAGAAAATACATTAGCAAATTTGGTAGTGTATCCAAATCCATTTAATCCTACTAAAGACAAATCTATTACTTTCGATAATTTATATACGTACGAAAAAGTACCATTATTTATATATACAATAACCGGTGATCGTGTATGGAATGGAGAAAAACCGTATGGTATTAATAGCGATAACATTTTGTGGGATGGTAAGAATATAAATGGGAACAATGTCTCTTCAGGAATCTATCTATACAAGATATATTCATACTCAAACAAAAGATATAAATATGGGAAAATTGCTGTTATAAAATAAATTGATAAATCTATTAAAATAGTGAGATAGTCACTGTTATGTTGACAGATCGAATTGTAAAACCCCTTACACACCCTCTCCCCTAAACCAGTTTCTGATGGCATTTGCGGCAGGAGATCCATCGCGTTATAAAAACCTTAAGTGAACTAAGTCAACCCCGTCCCCTCCCGAATTTGCTATAATACCTATAATAATAAATCCCTAAAATGGGTATGAAGGAGTAAACATAAAAATGGCAAAACTTAAAGCGGCAGTCATAGGGACCGGTATCTTCGGGGAAAACCATGTTGACGCGTACGCGTCCGACCCAAGGATCAGCGGCGTGCTGGTGTGCGACCTCGATGCAAAACGCGCGAAAGCTGTTGCGAAAAAGTACGGGTGCGAGTACACGACCAGCAGTAAAGACGTTGCAGCAGATCCCGACATAAAAATCGTTAGTATCGTGACGCCCGACTTTGCGCATCGTGATCTTGCAATACAGATGGCAAACGCAGGAAAAAATGTTTTGATAGAAAAACCGTTAGCTACTTCTGTAAAAGATGCGAAGGATATTATCCTTGCGGTTAAGAAAAACGGTGTTAAGATGATGGTGGATTTTCATAATAGATGGAATACGCCGGTATATAATGCAAGAAGACAGGTTGATCACGGAGACCTCGGCCGTCCCGTAATGGCATACGCTAAACTCAGTGACCGGATTGAGGTTGCGACTAAATGGTTTAAATGGTCCGCGAAGTCCGGCCCGCACTGGTTTTTGTTTCCGCATCTCGCAGACCTTGTATGCTGGTTGATGAAGGATAAAGTTGTTAGCGTGTATGCTAGCGGTGTTAAGAATGTACTAAAAAGTAAAGGGATCGATACGTACGATGCTGTGCAGGCAATTATTAAGTTTGAACACAGTTTCGCAACAATTGAATCTTCATGGATACTGCCACCCGCATGGCCAAACCTCTGCGAGTTCGCGGTTTCACTGCATGGTACCAAAGGACGGGTGGAGATAGATCTTAGCGACCAGTGTTACCGCGTTGCTGATAGCAAATCATACTCACGCCCGTTTATCATAGGGAAAGAAAGTATTCATGGTGAAACCGTTGGGTTCGTACCGTTACCGATAAAACATTTTATTACCTGTGTAATTGAAAACAAAACGCCGGTGGTATCCCCGGAAGATGCGTTGTTGAACGTAAAAATATTGGAAGCAATTGTAAAATCATTATCAACCGGTAAAGTAGTTAAAGTTTGAGATTTCCGCTAATATAAATTATACTTTAAGATTAATAAGTAGGAACTTTTAAATGGTTAGTTTGTAGTGGCTTAAAAAAATAGTTGGAGGTGTAATGGTTGTGCAAAAACAGCGGACTATAGAAAAAGAAATTTCGTTCTCAGGAACGGGGTTGCATACGGGGAATGTGTGTAATCTGGTTTTTAAACCTGCGCCTGTGAATTCCGGGATACAGTTAGTACGGACAAAACGAGGGCAAAGTGTGCAAGTAATAATATCTCCGGATAATGTCAGGGATGTCAGCCGTGGTACCACTATCGGTGATGAGGATAATCATATTCATACTACGGAACATATCCTCGCCGCGATCTCGGGATTGGGAATTGATAATATTATTGTCGAGATAGACTCCAGTGAAGCTCCCGTAGCGGATGGTTCAGCATTACCATTTGTTATGCTGCTTGAGAAAGCCGGGATTGTTGAACAGGAAGCTGAAAAATGTTTTCTTACCATCAATAAACCCGTAGAGTTTTCTAATAATGATGTTCATATCATTGCAATACCTTCTGATGAATTAAGAATTTCATGTACTGTGGATTATCGTCATCCGCTGGTTAACAGCCAATATTTTTCTGTAGCTATCAATCCGGAAACGTTCAAACGCGACCTTGCTCCTGCAAGAACGTTTTGTTTTGATTATGAAATTGAAACATTGAAGAAAAAAGGGTTGGCAAAAGGCGGGTCTTTGGATAACGCTATAGTTATTGGCCGTGATCGTATACATTCAAAAGAAGGGTTAAGGTTTGATAATGAGTTTGTACGCCATAAAATCTTAGACCTCATGGGTGATATATGCCTCGTTGGCCGCCCGATGAAGATGCATGTCGTTGCAATACGTTGCGGGCATGAGAGTAATATACAGTTTTCTAAATTACTCAAAGCTGCAGTTTCAGGTGTTATGGAAAGACAATACCCGCCGTTACCCGAAGGGTATCGTATAGTGTTGAATCAGGAACAAATAAAACAGTATATTCCTCACAGGTACCCATTTCTGTTCCTTGACCGTATTGTAATACCTAAGGAAGATCTTAAAGTTATTGGGTATAAATACCTTACCGGGAATGAAGATTTTTTTAAAGGGCATTTTCCGGGGTATCCTATCCTTCCCGGAGTAATTGCAGTTGAAGCTATGGCGCAGTCAACCTGCGTATTGTTTCTCTCACGCCCGGAACTTCAAGGTAAACTCGCATTTTTTATGACGATAGACGGTGTTAAGTTTCGAAGGCCTATGTTTCCCGGGGATTTATTGGAGATGAAGATAGAAGTGGTTCGTGCGCGTGAACGCGGAGGTAAGGCGGTCGGACAGGTTTATGTTGATAATGTACTTACTTGCGAAGCAGAGTTTATGTTCTCTGTAGTAGATAAGGAGCAAAAATGAAGATACACCCAACTGCTATAGTAGATGCGAAGGCGCAGATAGATACTGATGTTGAGATCAGCCCGTATGCAATTATAGGAAAAGATGTTAAGATAAACCGCGGGACAAAAATCGGCCCATACGTATTTTTGGATGGCGAAACTGAGATTGGTGAAAACTGTGAAATTGGTTCCGGGAGTGTCATCGGAACACCGCCTCAGCATCTTAAGTACCGGAATGAGCATACAAAAACAATTATTGGTTCAGGGACTGTTATCCGTGAATACGTTACGGTACACCGCGCAACGGCTGCCGGCGGGGAAACAAGGGTTGGAAAACGGTGTTTCCTTATGGCGTACTCTCATATAGCGCATGATTGCCGTATTGGTGACGAAGTTATTATGTCGAATAATGCATCACTTGCGGGACATGTTGAAATAGAGAACAATGCAGTGCTTGGCGGGTTAGCTGGGGTACACCAGTTTGTGAGGATTGGCGAACTTGCGATGATCGGAGGGGGAGCGATGGTATCACGTGATGTTTTACCGTACACACTTGCCTGCGGTGACCGCGCATGCTTGTTCGGGTTAAATACCAAAGGCCTGAAACGCCATGGGTTTAGCGAAGAAACAATACATTCACTGAAACAAGCGTATCAGATATTTTTGAATAATTCTTATACACTTGAAGATGCGATTGCTGAGGTAAGGAAACGTTTTACTGATCCTAAAGTTCTTCATATGGCGGAATTCGCGCAGACAACAAACCGCGGGTTGTGCCGGGAGAAAAGAAAAAGTAACCCGCGTTGATGGGTTGCTGATTATGATAATTGAAAACATAGGAATTATTGCCGGGCAGGGTGAACTGCCAAAAGTTATTGCCGAAGGAATAAAAAAAAACGGGCATAAAACCGTTGTCCTCACTTTTAAGCAGGCGGTTAATAAAGATATCGTAACTACTGCTGATGTATTCAATGAAATGGATATCGGTGACGTTATCGGAGCGGTAAGGTTTCTTAAGTCTAATAATGTAACAAAACTTATCCTCGTAGGACGCATTCCTCATAAACTGTTATTCGCAAAACTTGCGCTTGATGTAAGTATGAATGAAATATTGTCATCAACAAAGGACCACATGGCAGTGTCTATCTTTGACTCTGCCCGCCGGATGTTTGCAAAAGCTGGGATTGAGGTCGTGCCTTATATAGAATACGTCAGGCACTTACTTGCGGAAAAGGGTGTCATGACAGCACTTGCACCGGGTGAGTGTGAGTTAAAGGATATAGAATTTGGTAAGAAACTTGCTAAACAGCTAGCGGATATTGATATCGGCCAAACTGTTATTGTAAAGGACGGGACGGTTATCGCTGTGGAAGCTATGGAAGGTACTGATGAATGTATTCAGCGTGCACAAATAATTGTGGGTACTGCCGTCAGAGGTGTGAACAGTGCTGTGGTTGTCAAAGTTGCGAGGACTGCGCAGGATGCGCGGTTCGATATCCCTGTTATCGGGAAGCATACAGTTGAAACTCTTTCCCGGGGGATAATTAAAGTACTAGCGGTGGAAGCCGGGAAAACATTGATTCTTGATAAAAGTTCAGTTTTGCAATATGCTGCTCAACAGGGTGTATGTATATATGGATGTGAAATATAATTATGAACGAAATATTTTTGGTAGCCGGTGATCCTTCAGCGGATGTACATGGGGCAAATCTTATACTCAGCATTAAAAAAAACTTTCCAGGGACACGCGTGGTTTGTCTTGGCGGTAAACGTATGGCGAAGTATGCCGACGAGTTTTTGTATGACCTCGTTGGGATGTCAGCGTTTGGTTTGCATGACGCAATCGGTAATTTTAATAAGTTCAACTCGATATTTCGGTCAGTAGTAGTGCCGTATCTAAACAAAAAAACTGTTAGTGTTGTTGTGCCGATAGATTTTTATGGGTTTAACATTCACGTGTGTGAAGAGTCTAAACGCCAGGGTGTGCCGGTAGTGTATTATATTAGCCCGCAGGTATGGGCTTCACGGAAGGGCAGGGTTGCCCGTCTTTCTAAATGCGTGAATAAAATGCTTACCATTTTACCGTTTGAAGAAATAATTTATCAGTCTGCCGGCATGAATACCGTATTTGTCGGGCATCCGTTACTTGATAATATCAATTCTGATCAGGTAATTGATTGGGAAGCACGGGGTGAGAGTAAGGAACTTATCTGCGGTTTGTTTCCGGGTAGCAGAAAGAATGTTATAGCTAAACATGTACCGTTATTACTTAAAGTTGCAGAATTAATACAGGAGAGTGTAAGTAATGTTGAGTTTCAGATAGTACAGGCAGTGGATGTGCCCGATGATTACTTAAATAAGCTTGTGTGTAAATCTAAGGTAAAGATTGAAATTGTGAAGGATGAGGATTATGCATACCGCAGGCGTATGAGCGCGGCAATCGCGTGTTCCGGTACAGTAACTATGGAGAACGCGTTACTTGGCTTACCAACGGTAATTGTTTATAAAACAAACTGGCTGTTTTATATAGTTGCGCGGATGGTAGTGCAGGTTGAGCATATAGGGTTAGCAAATATTATTGCCGGTACTAAGTTTATGCCGGAGTTTATACAGAATAAGGCGATACCTGAACCAATAGCGAACATTACGCTAAACTGGCTGCAGAATTTGCAGTATCGTAAACGGTTAGGGGAAGCGTTGTCGAAGTTACGCAGTAAGCTCGGTGTGCCGGGTGTTGCGAAACGTGTGGCACAGGAAATTATGGATGTGATACGGTAATGAAAAAAAACAGTAAGAATGATTTTTCAATATTCATGAGGCTGACGGAGTATGTAAAACCGTATTCCTGGAAATTAGTGCAGTCATTGTTTTATATGGCAATCCTTGGCGGTTTAAATGCGTTGACAATGTGGATACTTAAAGAAGTAATTGACAACGTGTTGGTTGCAAAGAATTATAGGATGTTGGTAATAACAGCAATCGCAATACCTTTGTTTTTTTTTATAAAAGGCGTGTTTGCGTACATACAGGCATATCTTATATTCTCAATTGCGCAGAAGGCTACTGCGGATATCCGTGACGGTTTGTTTACGCATCTACAGAGGTTATCCCTGGATTTTTATACCCGTAAATCAACAGGGAATATTATTGCTAACCTCACAAATGATGTTAATGTTATTCAGATAGCGTATCAGCGTGTTCCAGGGACGTTTGTACGGGATGGGTTAACCGTTTTCTTTTTGATAGCGTTTTTGTTCTACTTACACTGGCAATTTGCGCTGGTTAGTATGACAGCCTTTATACTTGCGGGATATCCGATGGTGGTATTTGCGAAGAAGATGCGTTCTGCGAGTAAGGAAGGACAGAGCCGGATGGCGGCATTATATACGCGGTTACAGGAGGCGATGTACGGAATCGTTGTTACAAAAGCGTTCTGTCAGGAACAACGCGAGATTGAACGGTTTAAGGTAGAGAATATAGGGTTCTACCACGCGATAATGAGATTACTTCGGATGGAAGCATTATCTAGCCCCGTGATGGAACTTATCGGAGGGTTGGCGATTGCATTTATTCTATGGTATGGCGGAAGTGATGTAATCAATGGTGTATGGACGACAGGATCATTTTTTGCGTTTCTTGGCGCAGCGCTGTCCGCATACCGGCCATTAAAAAACTTTGCGGAACTTAATACGTATACGCAACAGGCATTAAGCGCAGGGGAACGTATATTTGAAGTACTTGACTCCCAACCGTCCGTGATTGAAGTATCAGCTCCGTCTAAATTAGAACGGTTGAAGGAAAGTATTGTATACAAGAATGTTTCATTCTCGTACGGTGATGATTCTTATGTTATCCGTGAAGTTAATCTCACAATAAAAAAAGGGCAGGTGGTTGCTTTAGTTGGGCCGTCAGGTGCCGGGAAAACTACGGTTGCGTATCTGTTACCTCGTTTTTATGATCCTCAGGTAGGCAGTGTGGAGATTGACGGGAAGAATATCTGTATGGTAACCCTGGCGTCATTACGTGATCAGATAGGTGTTGTTACCCAGGATGTGGTGTTATTCAATGAAACAGTGCGGAATAATATCGCGTATGGCTGTCCCGGTAGCGGGATGGATGAAATCATTGCTGCAGCAAAGGTCGCGAACGCTGATGAGTTCATACAAAAACTTCCACAAAAGTATGATACAGTTGTTGGTGAACGTGGAGTACTTGTTTCGGGTGGTGAAAAACAAAGGATTGCAATTGCGCGGGCAGTCCTCAAAAACCCGGCAATCCTGATTCTTGATGAAGCAACCAGCGCGTTGGATGCTGAAAATGAGAAGTTGGTACAGGAAGCGCTTGAACGGTTGATGATTGACCGTACGACATTAGTTATCGCACACAGGTTAGCTACAATCAAACGCGCGGATATAATTGTTGTTGTGGATGAAGGGCGTATCGCAGACAGCGGAAAACATGAAGAATTACTGCAACGTAGTAAGTTGTACAACAAATATTATAATTTGCAGGTTAGGGAATGAAAAAACAATTGCTAAAGTTTTATTGTCAGACAGTTTTTTTTACTTTACCTGCGCTGATACAGGCGGTACATACGTACACTCGTTGTTTTTTGTTATTCCATAAAACTTTTATCTTCTGTAAGTTCGGTTTAAATATACGGTTTGTCGCTCTATGGGAATGGCTTACACTTTTCCCGGCTGATGGCCCTTTATCACATACTACGCAACGATACGACATATACTGTTCTTCCTCCTTAACACATCAATGCTAGTTTTAATTAAGTCATTTATTAAACAATAATTTGAGAAATAATGCAAGTACAAAATCCTGACCTTAATAAAGAAGTTAAATATCTTAAAGGTATAGGCCCGAGGCGTGCGGAGAAATTTGCCAGGCTTGGTATACATACCATCTCTGACCTGCTGCATTATTATCCGTGTAGATGGGAGTCCCGCGGAACTGTTACCTCTATATCCAATATAAATCAGGAAGGGGTTAAGGTAACCCTATGCGGAGTGGTGAAATCAAAAAAACTTATTCGTACACATAGCAGGATGCAGTTATACAAAATCATGGTTGACGACGGGAGTGGCCTAGCGGAGGCTGTGTGGTTTAAGTATGTACACGGGAGGTATAACGCGTTTGCCAGGCAGACTGAAGATATTGTTGTCGGGAAAAAAGTTTTTGTGTATGGGACAGTACAGCGTACCCTGCAGTTGGTAAAAGAAATTTATGCGGAGGAGTACGAAGCCGGGGTTGAGGATATCTCTATGTCATTACATCTCGGTAATCTTGTACCGGTTTATAATTTAACCGAAGGGTTGACTGAACGCTTCCTCCGTGAAACGGTGTGTAGCGTAGTTATGAAATACGCAGGGGAAATCCCTGAACTGTTACCGTTATCATTCCGTGAAAAGTACGGGTTGCTAAACCGCGGAGTAGCAATAAAAAATATTCATTTCCCTGTAAACCAGGAAATCAGGGATAAAGCGTATCGCACATTGGTATTTGAAGAATATTTTGGGTACCAGCTGGCATTAGAACTTGAACGCCAAAAAATTAAGAAGACTGTTAAACCACAGAAGTATGTAATTACCCGCAAGTACCTTACACCGTTTAAGCAAGGGTTAAAGTTTGAGTTTACCGCTGCGCAGGTAAGAGTGATTAACCAAATATTTTCTGATATTCAATCACAGTATCCGATGAATAGGTTAATTCAGGGGGATGTGGGGTCCGGGAAAACGGTAGTAGCGCTATCGGCTATGTTACTTGCTGCGGAGAACGGGTACCAGGCTGCGTTTATGGCTCCAACAGAGATCTTGGCGGAACAGCATTATTCAACTTTCAAAGAATTCCTTAGCCCCGTACCTGAGGTGAAGTTTGGGTTATTAACCAGCAAAATACTAAAATCTGAGAAAGAGAAAGTTTTAAGTAAATTAAAAACCGGAGAACTGGCATTTGTTATAGGTACGCATGCATTGGTGGAAGGTAATGTTGAGTTCGCTAATCTTCGTTTTGTTGTGATAGATGAACAACACAGGTTCGGGGTTATACAGCGCGCTAAACTCAGGGCAAAGGGTAAGGATGTTGATGTACTGGTATTAACCGCAACACCGATACCCAGGACACTGGCATTGACATTATACGGTGATCTTGATGTAACAGTGATTGATGAATTACCCGCCGGGCGGGTGCCGATTGTGACGATGCATTTACCGGAGAATGATGCGTATGATTTTGTGAAGGGCGAGATAAGCCGCGGTGCACAAGCGTATATTGTATATCCGCTGGTAGAGGAGTCGGATAAGATAGCGTTAAAAGCTGCAGTTGAAGAAACTGAACGGTTAAGTTCAACGGTTTTCAAAAATTACAGGGTAGGTGTTATACACGGACAATTATCCGGCCGGGAGAAGGATCGTGTAATGAACAAGTTTCGTGACGGTGAAATAGATGTCCTTGTTGCGACAACAGTTATTGAAGTTGGGATTGATGTTAAAAATGCAACAGTAATGGTAGTTGAGCATGCGGACCGTTACGGGCTTGCGACGTTACATCAGTTACGCGGGCGTGTAGGCCGCGGGGATAAACAGTCGTATTGCATACTTGTTGGCCAGCCGGGGAATGAACTTGCGCAGCGTAGGTTACAGGTGATGACGGAAACTAATGATGGTTTTCGTATAGCAGAAGAAGATCTTGTCCTCCGCGGGCCCGGTGAGTTTTTGGGGACTTCACAACATGGTGAAGCAATGTTCCGTATTGGCGATATTATAGCTGACCAGGACATTCTTAAACTATCCCGCATCGCTGCAGTAGAAGTTGTTAACGTTGATCCTGAACTGAAAGATGAAGGTTTTGCTATTCTGCGGCAAGTTGTATATGAACGATACGGAAAAAAACGTGCGGCACTGGTGAAAGTGGGATAAGTGAAGAATATCTAATACATACTATTTTGTTACGAACTCAACAAAATATGGTATATTAATTGTTAAATCAAGGTTGTTTTGAAGTAACAAATAATAATATAGTTGTGAAACAACACAACAGTAAAATATAAGAATTAGGAAGGAGGTGTTTAACATAGTTATGAAAAAAATTGCATTGATCGCAGTACTTGCATTATTCGCAGGGATGTATGGGTGTAGTAAACCTCAGGAAGCACCTGCGCCAGTAGTCACTGACGCAGTTACTCCAGCAGCCAGTACAACAACAGCGACGGCACCGGCCGTTGCGCCTGTTGCTGAGAAAAAATAAAATTGGGTGTTTAAACCATATTTTTTAGCAGAGATCCGTCCGTCATCTTATAGTATGGAGGACGGATTTCTGTTTCTTCAATAACAAATTTATATATAATTACAAATAATGAAAGTATGTAGAATGTTTTTAGTAAGGATTTCTTGTGCTTAACTTTTTAGTTATACTTGGGGTGTTTCTCATTGGGTTGTCAAAAGCCGGTTTTGCTACTGGTTTAGGTGTTCTCACCACGCCATTGATCACAACAACAATGCCGGCACAAAAGGCGTTGGGGATAATCTTACCGTTATTATCATTTGCTGATTTATTGACAATAGCGTTTTATTGGAAAAAATGGAATCCCAAAGTTATTATTCCGGTGCTGGTTGGAGCGTTACCCGGTATTATTGTGGGAATGTTTTTTATCCGCGGTGTGGATGATGTATTGTTGAAGAAATGTATTGGTTTAACTACTATCATTTTCACTTTATTACTAGTGGTACGGCAGGTGTGGTTCCCAAAACGTGTTTATGTCCCAAAGTTTTGGCACGGGCTTGTTATCGGGACAATTGCGGGGTTTACTTCCGCGATTTCGCATGCTGCCGGGCCGATAGTTGCGATATATCTTATCGCACAGAAGATGGATAAACAAATATTTGTCGGAACAAGCGCAATATATTTTACGATTGGTAATCTTATGAAAGTACCGCCTTACATTGTATCCGGAATCCTTAACTGGCAGGTGTTCATGCAGTCATTAATTCTTTTCCCTATAGTACCGCTGGGGGTTATTGCCGGGTGGTGGGCGAATAAGTACTTACCTCAAAAAGTGTTCACTTACCTTGTATATATCTTTTTAGTTATCACTTCTATAAAGTTGATTATCGGGTAGTTGTTATTATATAATTAATACTTCTTTAATTTTTTTGGTTAGTAGGTATGTTTAAGGAGAAGTTTATGAAAAAAAGTAAGGTTGCTGTATACCCGGGATCTTTTGACCCACTCACTGCCGGGCATCTGGATATAATTCTTCGTGCAAGTAAAATGTTTGATAAAGTTATTGTTGCAATTGTTGATAATCCCAATAAAAAACCTGTGCTATCCGTTGAGGAACGTGTTGGATTAATGAAAAGATGTGTATCAAAGATACAGGGGGTTGAGGTTGAACATTTCAGCGGATTACTTGTGAATTATATGAAACTAAAGAAATCAAGGATAATTATCCGTGGATTACGCGCGATCAGTGATTTTGAGTTTGAGTTCCAAATGGCGTTGATGAACCGCAAATTATGGAAAGATATTGAGACTGTATTTTTAATGCCTGCTGAAGCGTATACTTACTTGTCTTCAAGTATAGTAAAAGAAATTATACGTCTTGGGGGTGAACCTAAGGGATTAATTCCGGCAAGCGCGTATGCGTTAATCAAAAAAAAGTATAAGAACGGATAAATTTTTAATGGTAGCATCAAGTTCTTTATTTTCAGCACTGGAGAAACGTAAGCTCGGTGATATGCTTGTTGAAGCCGGACTTATCACCGCGGAACAGTTGCGCGAGGCGTTGGAAATACAAACTAAAACTAATGGCCGGCTCGGGCAGATTCTTCTGCAGATGAGTGCTATTGATGAAACTGTGCTTATCGCGTTCTTAGGGAGACAATGCGGTGTACCATACATTTCTTTAATGGAATACGGTGAAATTGACGAAACAGTGGTGAAAACAGTACCGGAAAGCGCGGCAAGGCATCAGGTGCTGATTCCCATAAACAAAGAAGATAATACTTTAACAATAGCCATGGCTAATCCGTTAAATGTATTTGCTGTGGATGACCTCAAACTCATGACAGGTTGTGAAATCAATATTGTTATCTCGTCAGAACAGGAAATTAAGGATGCGATTGAAAAGTTTTATGGGCCAAAAGGGTCAATTGAAGAGATTATTAAAAACATAGAAGACACCGGTGGAACAAGTGACCTCGAGGTTGTGCAGGAAGCTGATTCCGGGAAAGATATTATCTCATTAGAAGCAACTGGCGAAGACGCGCCGGCTGTTAAGTTTGTTAATCTTCTGATCAACGGCGCGTTGAAGTCAAGGACGAGTGATATTCATATAGAACCCTATGAAAAAAGTTTACGTGTGCGCTACCGCATTGACGGTGTGCTTCATGAACAGCCTGCCCCGCCGAAGAAGTTTCAAAATGCGATTATCTCGCGTATAAAGATTATGACACAACTCGATATCGCGGAACACAGGCTGCCTCAGGATGGTAGGATGAAGATTAAAACACTTAACCGCGAAATTGACCTCAGGATTTCTATTTTACCCACAGCGTTCGGTGAGAAAATTGTTATGCGTATACTTGACTCAAGTTCGTTGTGTGTTGATCCTACAAAACTGGGTTTTGAACCGGAGACTTTGGCTATTTACCAAAAAAATATTGAGTTGCCGTATGGAATAATATTGATTACCGGCCCGACAGGATCTGGCAAGTCTACTACTCTATATTCTACGTTATCCACCCTGAATTTTCCGGATAGAAATATTGTTACAATCGAAGATCCGGTTGAATATGTGTTGGAAGGGATAAATCAGGTATCGGTTAAGGCTGATATCGGGCTAACCTTCTCTGCGGGATTACGTTCATTTTTGAGGCAGGATCCGGATATTATAATGGTCGGAGAAATCAGGGATAAGGAGACCGCGGAAATTGCGATTAATGCCGCGCTTACAGGCCATTTAGTATTTTCTACCTTGCATACAAACGATGCACCAGGGTCAATTACCAGGTTGAATAATATGGGAGTTGAACCTTTTCTTACGGCTTCCACAATCACGATGGTTGTTGCGCAGAGGTTGATGCGTGTTATCTGCAAAGATTGTAAAGAAAGTTATGAAGTGCCGTTTGATTTTATGTCATCTCTGGGTGTTAAACCGGAACAGGTACACGGGTTGAGTAATGTTACACTGCATCGCGGGCGCGGGTGCGAACGTTGTTCAGGAACCGGTTACCGCGGGAGGATGGGGATACATGAGGTGCTGGAATTGAATGAAGCGTTTAGGAGTTCTATAATGGAACGCGCATCAGCTATCACGTTGAGACAGGTTGCGCGGCAACAGGGGATGATGAGCCTGAGAGATGCTGCTATGCGGAAAGTGTTGGCGGGAAATACTACGATTGAAGAAATGTTAAGGGTAACTGCAGGGGATACGATATGATGTTTATTATTGTTGGTTTATAAAAGCATATAAAATGCATATAAAATGTTATAATTAAAATAAGTGAGATGTTGGAAGATGGAAAGTAATCAGGAATAAAAAGGGTAAAAGTTTATGACAATACTTAACATGAGAGACCTTCTTGAATTGATGATGGAAAAACGGGCATCGGATCTGCATCTTGCACCTGGTGTACCCCCAATGTTAAGAGTTGACGGAGAAGTTGTTCCGACACAGTTTGAAGTGCTGACACCTGAGGTATCGCAAAGGTTAATATATTCATTGCTTACTGATTCACAGAAAGAAAAGTTTGAGAGCAATAATGAACTGGATCTATCGTTTGGAATAAAAGGTGTCGGGCGTATACGTATGAACGTTTTCCGGCAGAGAGGGACAGTTGGTGCTGCGTTACGGTCAATTCCTCCAAAAATATATTCGTTCGAAGAGCTAGGCTTGCCTCCCGTGATATTTGAGATGATGGGTTGGCAAAAAGGATTGGTATTAGTTACCGGTGCAACAGGGTCAGGGAAGTCTACAACTTTAGCGTCAATGATTGATTATCTTAACCAAAAACGGCGCGGGCATATTATTACAATTGAAGATCCTATTGAGTACCTGCATTCGCATAAGAGTTGTGTTGTAACCCAACGCGAGGTAGGGACTGATACGACCTCATTTCCAACGGCGTTGAAGTACGTTCTCCGTCAGGATCCTGATATTGTATTAATCGGTGAAATGCGTGACCTCGAGACTATAGAAGCGGCATTAACTATTGCGGAGACAGGACACCTGGTTTTTGCGACTTTACACACAAACGATGCTGCACAGTCGATTAACCGCGTGATTGACGTGTTTTCGCCGCATCAGCAAAGCCAGGTACGCGCACAGTTGTCTTTTGTTCTCATGGGTATTGTCTCACAGATACTGCTTCCTCATGTGTCGGGGAAGGGAAGAGTTTTAGGGATGGAGATATTGGTAGTAACCCCGGCAATACGGAATCTTATCCGTGAAGCAAAGATCGAGCAGATAAGTACAGCAATGCAGACCGGAGGAAAGTTCGGGATGCAAACGATGAACCAGTCATTGTATGATTTGTATACAAATAAAAAGTTGTCGTATCAGGAAGCATTGGCGCATAGTCCTGACCAGGAAGATCTTAAACGTTTGTGTGAACGTAGTAACGCTACCACAGGGTCGAGGTAATTTATGCCGAAATTTAATTATAAAGCACGGGCGGTTAATGGTAATATTGTAACAAGTGTTATCGAAGCTGCGGAACAGCGTATTGCCGTAGAGAACCTTAAAAAACAAAAACTTATTGTCACAGAAATTAAGCAGATTGAAGAAAATGCTATTGCAACGTTTATACAAAAAAATAATCCTTTCCGTGAGAAAGTTACTACTAAAGACATGGTATTGTTTTCACGGCAATTGTCAACTATGGTATCCGCAGGGGTGCCGTTAGTTCAAGGGTTGACAATTTTGGGTGAACAATTAGAAAACGCTACTTTTAGGAAAGTTATTTGTACGGTAAGGGATGATATTGAGAGCGGGATTTCTATTTCTGAAGCAATGAGACGGCATCCGGAAACATTCACAAATTTGTATGTATCAATGATTAATGCTGGGGAGATTGGCGGTGTACTAGATGCTATACTGGACAGGTTGTCTGCCTATCTTGAAGCAGCGGAAGCGTTGAGTGGAAGAATTAAAGGCGCGATGACGTATCCAGCCGTTATCGTTGTGATTGCGTTTGTTATTGTTATTTTTCTTATGGTAGGAGTTATGCCTACATTCAAAGGTATATTTGACAGTTTTGGCGCGGAATTGCCTTTTATGACCAGTTTTCTGTTGGCAACATCTGATTTTATGCAAAAAAATGTGTTGGTAATAATAGGTGTACCTGCAGCGATAGTTATTGGGCTGCAGAATTGGTACAAAACGCCTCAGGGAACTTTGGTTATTGATGATATATTATTAAAGATGCCGGTAATCGGTGATGTCCAGAGAAAAACTGCGATTGCAAAGTTTTGCCGTACAATGGGTACTTTGTTAAAATCAGGCGTACCTATTATGCAGGCAATGGAAACCGTGGCTAATACTGCCGGAAATAAAATTATTGAGAATGCTGTACTAAAAATCCGTGATTCTGTGCGTGAAGGGACTAAAATAGCTGACCCTCTCAAGGCATCCGGTATATTTCCGCCTATGGTTATCCAGATGATTTCTGTAGGGGAAGAAACAGGTAACCTGGATACTATGTTAAACAAGATTGCGGACTTTTATGATCAGGAAGTGGATGTTGCCGTCAGTGCTATGATGGGAATGCTGGAACCTATGATAATGGTCTTCCTTGGTATAACACTGGGTGCTATAGTTGTGGCAATGCTGATGCCGATGTTATCCATGAGCAGTATTGTTAGCAGTGCTGAATAAATATTTATTTTTTAGTTGACAATACAGTCATTTTGTGCTAAAGTATTTATGACTGCTGGATGCCAGCAGATGTCTATAACTTGGAGGAGGTGAGTATTTAATGTTTAAAAAATCAAAAGGGTTCACTCTTATCGAACTCATGATAGTTGTTGCTATCATCGGTATTCTTGCTGCAGTAGCGGTACCGAAGTTCGCTGATCTTATTCGTAATTCAAAAGAAGGTGCGACAAAAGGGAATCTCGGATCTATCCGTTCAGCCATCCAGATTTATTATGGCGAGAATGAAGGTATGAATCCGGCATATCTCTATAACTTAGTCGACACTACAGCAACATCTGAGGCGGTATTAGATGCTACTCCGGATCATAAGTATCTAGACGATATTCCGATGGTTAAGATTGGTGCATTCAGCCATGCTGATGCAAATTCGGTTGTCGCTGATGCTACTGATGATGATGACATCGATTTAGCAAGCGATTATCCTGCAGCATATGTGTATGGAAGTCGCGGCGTAAACAATCGTGGTGATGACGGGAAGGTAGCGGTGTGCTGCACGCATACTGATACGAAGAACCGGCAGATTAGCAGCTGGTAAGAGTAAGAACTTAGAAAAAAGGAAACCCTGGCAATTAATAGTTGCTAGGGTTTCTTTTTTGTTATATAATCATAAGCAATGAACAAAAAATGTTTCTATACTCAAGGATTTTCGTTGATTGAACTAATGCTGGTTTTGGCATTATTAGCTATAGTAATGACAATAATAACTCCGCAGTTAAGTGATACCATCCGTCGAGCAAAAGAGGCGTCTACAAAAGGTAATCTCGGTATCCTTAGAAGTTCAATGAGGCTGTATTATGTAAATAATGAAATGCTGCATCCGGAAACTTTGAACGCAATAATACCGGATTATTTGGATATCCTTCCAACAATGCGTATCGGAGCGTATAATCATAAGGATAAGACAGATGTTCAATATGATCTTATTGAAAATAATATTATTGAGTTTAATGACGATTCGTCAGGATGGGTGTACGGTGGTAATGGCGGTGGAGGGGATGATGGACTGGTGATTGTAGCGTGCAGCCATACAGATACTAAAAAAGCGTCTGTTTCTGCTTGGTGAAAAAATATATGTTGGATGTATACGTAATTTTAATAGGATTGATACTGGGAAGTTTTACTAATGTTTGTATCTGGCGCATACCTCGTGAGGAATCAGTCATTTTCCCGGGATCAAAGTGCCCGAACTGCGGGAAAAATATACGGTGGTATCATAATATCCCGTTATTGAGTTATATTTTATTAAAGGGCAAATGTGCGGATTGCAATGAAAAAATATCTGTACAGTATTTTGTCGTCGAGTTATTGACCTGCCTGGCACTGTTTCTTTTATACAAAAAATTTGGTGTGAGCACTGAACTGGTGTTTTCGTCTTTGTTAACCGTTTTCTTTATCATTATTGGCGGTATTGATTTTTATCATAAGATAATTCCGGATGTACTGAGTTTGAGTTTAATTGTCATATCATTAATCCTAGCTGTGTTCAATCCTTTTATTTTGAATGATGTGCAGTTTATTGTGTCACAGATATTTGATATGAGTACAGGTAATACAATTTGGTATTCAATTATATATGCAGTCCTCTCCATATTTTCGGTAGGCGGTGGGATGTACTTAATCGCGGTACTTGGCGAGTTATTGTTGAAGAAGGAGTCTATGGGCGGTGGAGATGTCAAACTTATGGCTGCAATTGCGGGGTTTATCGGTATATATTCAAGCCTTGTTACTCTTTTCATTGCGTCATGTATGGGTGCTGCAGTGGGGATTTCAATGATTATATTTAAGCGGTTGGATAAGGACGAGCCAATACCCTTTGGCCCGTTTATTGTTGCGGCAGCGTATTTTGTGTTATTATTCAAACAAAAAACTTGACACAATCGGCGATTATATTGTATCTTAAATAAATATATATATTAATATTAATGTTTAGGAGACAATATGCGCGATAGTATGTGTTCAATCATTAAGAAAAGCGTTCTTCGCAGTTGTGTTGTTTTTCCAATATTTTTGTGCCTGTTTTTTGTAACAAATGCTTTTTCCATCCGAACTTCAACAAATACAACTTCTGCAAATTGGAATGATAGCGGAGGCCTTGCATGGGAAAACGGAGTAGTTCCAACTGCAGCGAATAGCGTTGAGGTTGGTTCAGGGTTTACGTTGTACATTGACTCGTTTACAGAATGTAAATGTGAATCTATAAGCTTGCAATCAGGAGCAAAAATTATTTTCCGGCCGGATGGTGTTAATGGTAGCACCTTGACTGTAAATGGTGCGATAACGATGAATGCTCAATCGCAGATACTGATGAATACGCTAGCTACAAATAATATTTTCAAGCTTTCTTGCGCAGGCCTTGGGTTGAGTTCTAATTATGATCTGTTTTGCGCAAGTATAACTCATGCTGGCGCAATTTATAACATTAGTATTCTTGGGGATATTGTATGGAATGAAAATTCAAATGCTGATTTTATCATAGACGCAAGTAAAGCGTCAACTATTAATCTTACTTGCCAGGACATACAGATGTATGACGATGTAGGTAATGATTTTAAATTATATGCAAAGAATTCTGATGTTGATATTACCATTAACGCATCGGGGTATCAGATCACTGTACCGAAAAATGCTACTTTTGATACGCATATATATAACGGGAATTCTAAAATAACATTGAATTTTAGTTATCTGCAAAATACGGGTAATACGTATTTTAAAAATGATGTCTTGTCCAGCACCATGACAGTAAACGTGTCTGGGGGGTGGATTAAAAACTATGGGACACTGGATATCTGGGGTGCAGATCCTGCTACAGGGAATACGAATAAACCGGACCTTGATTCTGTACGCAGAAGTGTAACTTTTTCTGGGACATCATGGTCATATATGCGGATGTTGGACGGGTCAAATACTGAATTAAAAAATGCTGTATTTACAGGTTTTGGGTATGATACCACTGATAATTACGGTATTTTAGTTGAAGAAGTCACAGGCACCACTTCAGGTGAAGCATTCAATGTCTATAACTGCGTAGCTAAAAACGGGTATGTTGGATTTTATCTGAAAAACTGTTCTGAGCTTAACCACCAGTGGTATGACCAGGGTATTTCTAGCTGTGTTATGTATGGCAATTCCTTTGCCGGCGTTGTTTTGAGTGGGACTAATAAAAGTGAAATCTATCATTGTTATATCTCAACAAATTCGGGAGGTAATATTGGCGATGGTGTGTATCTGAACAATTCTGATATGAACACTATCAGCAGATGCGATATCTATGGGAATAAGATTCATGGCGTGGTTATGATGTACTCCGATAAAAACTTATTGGATTCAAATACTATACACGACCAGTCGAGTAGTTCCGGGGAAGAAGGAGTGTATCTTTATAGTGCGGATAAGAATGTTATCATAAAGAATTATTGTTACAACAACCCTGTACACGGAATCGCGTTAGAGTATGATTCGGATAACAATTATCTCTCACAAAATCATAGTTTCAACAACATAAACGGCGGTATGCGTGTGCGGTACGAAGCTAACGATAATATGTTCATAGTAAACTATTCCACAAATAATGGGCGGACGGGGTTTACTTCCCATAAATCGTCAGAAACGTTATGTGTTCAGGAAACATATTCAGGGCATTTATGGGGTGATATTTATCTTGAAGGCGAAATTAATCAGGGGTATAAATCACAGATTTGGATGAAAGGATGTTTACTCCAGAGCACTACTGAGTTCGCAAATACGCTTGAAAAACAGGAGTTTACTCATGCTGAAAGCTGGGTGATAAGCCAAAAACATGATAATACACCGGGATTAACAAATATCTGGGGTAATTTTGCATTACCACAGGAACGTCATGCATGGCATACGCCGGTACTTAAATGGAATTATACGGATAATACATATGACAAATATGCGTATGGCTGGAATAATGCGTTTGATGATCCCTACAGTACAAACGCAAGGCGGTATGATGCATCTGGCGGGCATGTGCTAAGTTCTATAAATACAAGTACGACAACAAAAAGTGAAGTCTGGTTGTTGACTTACGATTCTTCTCTTAACCGCTGGCAGGTAAGAGGTACGGTTTCGGGATATCAAACGAATTGGCTTATACCGGATACGGATTATACAAGTGACCAGGGAGAAATCAGGATGCGTATCACACACCAGGGTGATGGGCCGAATCCCTGCGAAGATTATGTTTTTGTTACAGTAGCTGGCTCAACAGATACTAATGTTCAGAAACAGGTTAAGTTTTCAGATTTTTCTGAACAGGAATATATAGGCGCGAATTTTACTAATGGTACCGGAAGTACAATGGAAATCGCAGGGACAAGCAGTTACCCTACGGTTATTACCAGAAAATTGTCTGAAGATAATGCGGATAATAGTTTCTATTACGGATTAGCTTTGGGTGGTACGATCAATAAAATTCAGTTTACTACATTTACTTATGTTAATAATAATGGTTTGAGATTGAATTCCGCGCCGTTAATAAATACTGCTACTATATGGATTACTGCGCTTGAACCCGGAACCACGGCGACATATATCGCAGCTAACGGTATAACACATACCTTTGATAATGTTTATATTGATACCACAAGCGTTACCGGCGGGGTGAATGTTCGTGCAACAAATTCTACATTATACTTCAGAGACTATACACGTCCGTTTTTGCAGGATGTCGCATCAAACAGTACGGTGACATGGGATCCAACTTTAGTATTCAGCGGGCAGACAGGATTTACTGCTGACGGTGTTGAAGCTGATACTATAAACACATTGGGTAGTGTTGAGTTACAGGTGAAATATACAGATCTTAACAATAACCCTCCCACAACTGTACAGGTGTGGATTGATCTCGACGATAATTTAACGTTTGCAACTACAGAACAGTTTGGGATGGCTCTGAAGTCAGGGGTTGGGAATGATGGTATATATTCAAATGGTGAGATTTATAATAAGATTGTCTCAAACATTGCTTACCCGTCTCTTGGCACAAGCGGAGGTAAGGTTAAGTACAGATTCTTCGCGAGTAACCCGAATAGCGTGACGTATTCAACGTATACTTACACTCTTACCAGTGTTTATAATAATGTTATAAGTACAAACGAAGCGACAGGGGTTGCTACTTCTACAAAAGCTTTTACCGTAAACGGTACAGCTCCGAGGATTACTATAACCTCTCCCAGTACAGAACAATCCGGATTGGTTACAATCAGTTATAAACTTATAGATGATGATAACAAACCTGCACCGTATAATTATTGTTCAATAACAGTTGAGTACCGCGATGGTACCACATGGACACCGGCAACACGGTTCATCGGTTCGGAACTAACTACAAGTTTAGAGGCATCGGTTAGCCCCGGTACTGCACATACATTTATCTGGGACAGCAGTACGGATCTGCCAAGCAGGAATACGTCTACAATTATCAGGATAACACCTACGGATGAAGATGCTACGGGTACTGCTGCGGCAACAGCATCGTTCTGGGTGGATAATATCGTAGCAACAAAACTTGCGTTTACTTCTGATGAACAAAACTTGGAAGCCGGGACTACTTCACAGATAGTTTATGTGGAAGCACAGGATTCTGGTAGTAATAAAGATACTGATTTTAACGGTGTGATTAATTTGAATACTACTTCGTCTAATTATACATTGGTAAATTCAACCGCTAACGTAGTATTACCACAGATTTTGATGACTACTGGCCGTGCGGAATTTAAGTATTGCGATAATTCGCCGGGAAGTCCGACTATAACGGTATCTTCAACCGGTTATTCCAGTGCGTCACAATCATGGACAATATCGAATCCCGTAAGTAATACTAATTCTATAGTTTCAGTAGACGGCGGATCTAGTTTTGTGGCCGGTTCTACTGTGAGTATTGTAGTAACTGTGAAGGATACCAATAGTAACCCTGTTCAAGGTAAGACTGTTGCGTTATCAGCTACAGGATCTATTAATTCGTTGACACAGCCGATAGATACGAGTAATGCTGAAGGGAAAGTGTATGCTTCACTCTATTCCACTAAGGCTGAAGATAAAACTATTACCGCTCTAATCAGTGATACCAACCTTGTATTAGTTTCTTCTGCAACAATTACCTATTCTCCGGGTACAGTTAGTACTAGTTCTTCAACGGTACAGATCTCTACTTCTGTTGCTGCGACCGGTAGTACGGTAACAGTTACAGCTACTTTATATGATGCATATCTCAATGTAGTGCCAAACAAAACGTTTAGCGTTACAGTTTCTCCGTTACGGGCTACCGATATTGTTACATCGACACAAACCACTAATAACTCAGGTGTTGCCTATGCGTATGTTTACAGTTTGACTGCCGAAGATAAGAATGTGAGTATTACGGTTAATCCACCAACAGGGTATGTGACACTTAATCAGACAAAAACTATTGCATTTAGGTCTTTGGACTTAAATGTACCATCCGTAACTTCGGTCTCGCCTGAGAATAACTCAACTTTAGCATCGGCATTTTCAAATATGATTTTGGTTGTCAATGACACGGGTGGTAGCGGAGTGAATTTATCTTCTTGCACATTTAAATTTTTTTATATGGGCCCGTATTTTGAACAATATAGCGGTACAGCTTGGTCAAATTACTGGTCTTCTATAACCATTTCAGGAGTAACTTCGTATTCACCGCAATCCGGTGGAAATACTGTAACATTTACCTATGCTTTCACGGAACAGACCGTAAATGGTACTTACCGTATAGAATGTACTCCGTATGATAATTCTAACAATGTGGGCAGTATGTTTACCGCAGATGTTCTATTGAATATTCGTACTGAAGCGTCAATAATAAGAACAGTTACAGGTTCTTCTTCCGGTCAGTGGAATAATGCGTCAACATGGGACCCTCCTCAAGTGCCGTCATCCAATGAGAATGTTGAGGTTGGTGATAATTTTACGTTAATCATAGATACAGTAAGTACTTGTTCCGCTAAAGGTATGACGTTGAAGTCCGGCGCTGTTGTTATGTTCTCTACAATTACATCTAACACTGCAGCGTTGTCTTTATCTGAAGATATTACAATGGAAACAAATTCAAGGTTTTATATAGTTACCAGCACTTTGATAGCTAATGATTTTAATGTAAGCGTCAGAGATATTCTTCTAGCTGACGATAGTGCGGGGGTAACGATTAATTTGTTAGGTAATAATTCGGATATTAGTGTCAGCGCAAGAGATATTGTCTTTACCGACAATAAGGGATGTGCTTTTTCTGTTTTAGGTAGTACTAACGGGACTGTGAATGTTACTACAAGAAATATTACTGTTGGATCGAATAATGGTTATAACGTTATGGTGAGTTCTGGAATGAATGTAAATATATCCGCTACCGGTACCGGTGCTTACGGTAAGGTATCGTTAGCAAACGGTGCGGAGTTGTATTCCAGGATTTATGGGGAAAACAGTGCTGTTACTCTAAATATTGAGAATCTTGATGTAGCCGACGGAGGGGATACTCATTTTCAGAATGACGTGTTAACTAGTAGTATGGTGGTGGTGGTTGACAGGATGAAATGCAATAACGGCGGGCGTATGTATTTTATCGGCACGAATCCTTCAGGAAGCGCAGTAAAGCCGGATGCATCAACAATACGGCGTAATATAAAACTTATGGCGAATCAGTCGACCGGAGGTTATGTTTTTGTTCAGGGTGACCGTGCGGGGATTGAGTTGTTTAATACTGAAGTTTATGGCATGGGCCGGTTGCCAAGGTCTGATGATACAGAAACTTCGAGTGAAATGTACGGTGTTACAATTAAAGATGACGCTGATTATTTTGTTTATAATTCAAACATATGGTTTGGCTGTACCGGTATTAAGCTTGATACTATAGCAATGCAAGGGGCTACTCGTGTAGGATGGTATAATCTCCCAACTGCAAGCCAGTTTACTTATGGTATTTCAAGCAGTGTAATACATAACAACTCGTCGTATGGTATATGGTACAACAATGTTTCAAGAAATGAAGTTTATAACTGTATTATATCCAGCACAATAGATAACGGGCAGTTGTTACGGTTGGAAACACGGACAATTGGTATCGGTGCATATCTTGAGAGTTCTCAGATGAATACTTTGAAAAATTGTGATATATATAACAACCGTGTACAAGGAGTGTTTGTTTATGGTTGTGACAAAAACTTGTTTGAGAACAATTATATCCATCATCAAGCTGCAGCAACCGGCGAAGAAGGGTTATACCTGTATAATTCGGATAAAAATGTTCTTGTGAATAATTATTGTTATAACAACCCGGTGCACGGAATTGCTTTAGAGTATAATTCTGAGAATAACTATCTTACACAAAATCATTGTTACAATAACCGTAACGGCGGTTTCCGCATAAGGTATAATGCCAATAATAATAAATTTATTACAAACTATAGCACAAATAATGCGTATATTGACGCGTTGAATCCGTCCGGTGCGGGGTTCGCTTCACATAGTAGCGTGGATACTTTACTTGTAGAAGAAACGTATTCTAATAACTGGTTGGGAGATATTTATCTTGAAGGCGAATCAAACCAGGGATATATTTCGCAAATATGGTTAAAGAACTGTTTGTTAAACAGTGCAACTGAGTTTACTAATACACCGCAAAAACAGGAGTTTACTCATCCGGATTCATGGGTGATCAGTCAGAAACATGAAGGTACAGCAGGCCTTACGCGTATATGGGGTAATTTTACGTATCCTCAAAGTTCGCATCTATGGCATATGCCAAGTATTAAATGGAATAATAATAACCAAACATATAGTAGGTTCTACCACGGGTGGGATACTACTATAAATACTTACGATACACCGGGCAAGCGCGTGGATGCCAACGGCGGGTCAAGGATTACATCAATAACGTTGAGTACAAGTACTAAATCTGAAATATGGATAGTAACCTACGATGCTACGTTAAACCGTTGGAAAGTTAAGGGTTCGTCCTCAGGTGTACAGGCGGTATATTTAATACCTGATACAGATTATACTACAGTTGGGCAGGAAGTTGGGTTAAGGATATCTCATTCCGCAGGTACGCCAAGGGATGGTGAGGAGTATGTATTCGCAACAGTTGCGGATTCAAAAGACGGGGATGAGTATGGCGGGATTCAGAAAACTGTGCAGTTATGCGATTTCTCAGAATCCAACTATGCCGGAGCGAAATTTACAAATTTACCCGGCGGTACTGTTGAAATTATAGGTGTTTCTACTGGCCCGA
>Ga0265292_1001065_pt1 | contig 27126 bp, 29 predicted proteins | sample Munlanlewell296A_FD_189080 | JGI IMG/M metagenome (GOLD analysis project Ga0265292, IMG submission 189080) | Leachate microbial communities from a municipal landfill in Southern Ontario, Canada - Leachate well 296A | ecosystem: Engineered > Solid waste > Landfill > Unclassified | place: Canada... | reverse complement strand
CGTCCCCGGCCTATCCACGGACAACGATTGTCGATTGGTTTTTCGGGATCGTGGGTTATCGGATGCAATTGGCTGGGTTGAACCTGATCAGCAAGAAGCGGCAGCTCACAAGATTATCCAAGACATATTAACCATCGGGCGTGAGTACGCTGGGCCTAAGTATCAAACAATTTATGGCCCGCCTTCGCCGTTAGTAACACTCTGCCTTGACGGAGAAAACTTGCAAGAATGCCGCCCCGAAGACGCCCGGTTATTTTTTACCACATTTTATCAGGAGCTGGCCCGGCTGGAAGCAGAAGGTACGATCGAAATGGTCCTGTTATCTCAAATCGGAAACGAGCTACAAGACCACAGAATTATTACCGACGTTTGGCCAGGTTCCTGGGCTGGGAACACACTGCATAGCAATGCACTGCATGTTTGGACCGGTGAAGAAGGTCATATCAAACCCTGGGAGCAACTGGCACACCTGTCATCAGAGCTGGGCATACGTTTTACACCTCAAGAAATGATCGCGGCACAAGATGAAATTTATGCGGTACTTCGGCTGGGAGCGCTAAGCCGCGGACTGCATCGACTTAGCCCGTTAGCCAGAGCATTGGTCAGTTTATACGAAAGCGAAACCAGCTGTTTTATGTGGTGGTACGGGGGGTTGCGGGGAAGCCCGCCAGATATGCAAAGATTTGATCGTACTTATCGAAGTCATATAACCGCCAGTCTCATCGCCGCCGGATTACCGGTTCCGCAAGAGTTGTCTCAACCTTTGTTTTTGGCCTGAATCTCCGCATTCATGCTCCCCGTCCGGTAGCCCTCTAAATCCAGCGTTATATATGTATAGCCCAGGGACTTGAATTTCTTGACGATTTTTGGGAAAAGACTCCGGGCCGGGCGCCACCCTTCCCCCAACTCAATCCGCACCATATTTCCGTGATGGCGCGCGCGGACCTGTCGAAAACCAAGTTTTCGTAAATAATTTTCCCCCTCATCCAGCCGGCGTAAAATATCTTTGGTAATTTTTGTGCCATAAGGAAAACGCGACGCCAAACATGCATACGATGGCTTGTCCCAGGTAGGCAGTTTCATCTTCCGCGACAAACTGCAGATTTCAGCTTTGGTGATGCCGGCTTCCTTTAAGGGACTGCGAATGCCAAGCTCATGCGCTGCGCGCGACCCCGGCCGGTAATCCGAATCATCATCCACATTTGTGCCATCGACAACTTGCGCAATATGCTGTTTTTTGGCGACCGCCAGCAAACGCGAAAATAACTCTTTTTTGCAGTGATAACAGCGGTCTGGGGGGTTTTTTACAAACTCCGGGTTTTCCAGTTCTCCGGATTGGATTTTAATTAGCCGCGCGCCCAGTTTTTTGGCGATTTTTTGGGCTGACCGGGCTTCATGCGCAGGATACGTTTCCGATAACGCATTTACCGCCAAAACATTTTTGCGCCCCAGCGCTTCAAGCGCTACCGCCAGCAAAAATGTGCTGTCCAATCCGCCAGAATAGGCCACTAAAACGCTTTGCATTCCGCTAATGATTGATTTTAGCTTTTGTAGCTTTGCTCTTTGCACGTTAAGCCGCCTCTGCATTGTATATATTATTGCGGCTTCCCGGCCAATTGTCCGCAAGCCGCCGCAATCTCTCCGCCAAAACTCCGCCGCACCACCACATTTACTCCCATCGGCTGTAAAAATTTTTCTGCCGCGGCCGCATTGCCGCTGGTAAATTTTATTCCCGGCGAAGGGTTATAAGTAATCAAATTAATATTGCTGTGAATGCTTCGGCTGATGCGCGCCAGTTCGCGCAAACATTCTGCGCTGTCGTTCACCCCCGCCAGCAAAACGTATTCAATTGTAATCCGGCGGCCGCACTTTTTTTGGTACGCCTGCAATGCCGCAATGGTAGACACTAATGGGGGTAAATCTTTAAGCGGGACTAATTGTTTGCGCAGAGTATCAAACGGGGCCGCCAATGACCAGGCCAGCCGAAATTGCTCTTTTTCGTTAGCTAGTTTTTGTATGCCCGGAATAATCCCGACCGTGGAAAAAACAATTTTGCGCGCGGCAATATTTAACCCCAGCGGGTGATTCAAAATCTTGGCCGCCGCCAAAACATTGGCATAATTAAAGAACGGCTCCCCCATCCCCATAAACAACACGTTGGAGATACCTTTAGGTTGGGGGCCAGCTTTTGCCGCATCATCGCGGGTACCGCACGCCGCCTCGCCATCTTCACCTGTAAAATAATAGACCTGCGACAAAATCTCGGCCACCGTCAAATTTCTTTTATAAACCATCCGTCCGGTAGCACAAAAATCGCACTTTACCGGACAGCCAACCTGCGACGAAACGCACACTGCGCGGCGTTCTCCGTCATGCTCCATCAAAACCGCCTCAACCACCACCCCATCCATCAACTTAAACGCCGCCTTAACCACTCCCCCGCCAGTTTGTTTTCTGGCCGGCGGCAAGGCCGAAATGAAATACGCTGACTTAAGCTTTTCGCGCTCATCCAACTTAAGCGTGGTCACGGCATCCAAGCTTTGGACAAGCTTTTGGTGGATAAAGCTAAAAACCTGGCGGGCTTTAAACGCGGGAAGGCCAAATTCGGCGCAGGCAGCAGTAAGTTCCGCCACTGTCATGTTTTTAAGATCGAGTTTGGGCTTATCCATACGCGAGGATTATAACAAAATTTATGATGAAAAAACGCAATTTTAACCGCAATCAGATACTCCCAGCAAAGACAGTAAATGATTTTGGATATTGTCGGCAATCGTGGCGGACACCGGCCAGGTTTCCATTGAAAATAATATTTCTGCATCTTCCTTACCCCTGTCCTGCCAGATTATATCCATCGGCCCGCAGATGCCGCCCAACGGCATTAATCCAATATGGGCCGAATGCAAAAGACCCTGCTCACAACCAGCACGTAAAAACGCGATCACCTGGTTTACCGGTAAAAGACCGGACGCCGTCCGGTCAATTTCACTGCCTGCAGATACAAACAATTGACGCCAGGTCCCGCCTTTACTGGGTACAGCGGATGACCGCGCGGATGATTCTTTTGAGATAATCGCCGCCGAAACCACCGGTTGCCGCAAGGATTCAATATCTATAAAACATTCTCCCAAAACTACATTCAGCGAGGTTCGTAAACCAAAAGTACTAATCTGACCATCCTGTCCAACCTGAAAACCATGGATGGGGGCGACAAAATGCGAGAAAGAAGATAGCCGCTCAACCTGATCACTGCTTCCCTGCCTAATTGCCACCAAACCCATGCAATTTGTCTGGCCGCTTAACTGTTTCAAAATATCTCTGATAACTAGAGGGGAATTCCGTTTCGGGCCAAAAGCATGCGCATGAAACCCCTCAAGCGGAGCGGGGAAAAAATCCATTGCCCGGGAAGTTTTTACTGCTAATGATCTCACCCACCCCGGCGCCAGCCCTTTCAATAAGCGTAGGGCTAATTGCGGCGCCTGCGCCGCCAACCCATTAATGAAAAAAATATTTCTGCCTTTATCCAATTGCCAGCGCCGCAAACGCACGCCGCAAAGCGGGCCCTGCGACACAACATAGGTTACTCTCCTCAACTCTGGCACCAAAGCTAACCTCCCAATCAATCTTCTTTCGTCCATTTGCGCCGATAATTTCAAAAAATCCGCCAAAAATAGTTGTTTTCTGGTAGAATTTGGCTACCTTGAAAAATGGGCTGACAGCTATGTTTAATTTTGAAAAAAACGCGTTAATTGCTTTGGCAATTTTTGGGCTGATCTCCTCCCTGCTCTGCGCGCCGGTCCTGTCGGCCTCCAATGACTCTGAAATTGAAGACGAAGCCATGGTCGGCAACCCAGAGGTATATGACATCCGCATCCAGGACAAAACATTGAACCAAATCGGATCAATCCTGCGGCTGACGGAAAAAGACCTGGAAGAAGGACTAATTATTATTACTGGCAGGGCGCAAACCGACCTCGGGACAATTGAAGTAGTCGAAGTAACCTTAAATGAAGGCAAAACCTTCAGCACGGCAACCGGTACCAATGATTGGGCATTTGCTTTCATCCCGCAAGATGGTAAAGAGTATGAATTTGCGGCCCGGGCGTATGACTCCACCAAAAGCGTTTCCTATTTTGACGATATGATGGGCGTTACCATCCAATACTCAAAATACACGCCCAACCAACAAATGGCGGTCTGGTTTAAAAGTTTCCGCGAGGCGTTTAACGACGAAAATACCAAAAAATGCCTGGGGCTGGTTTCACGCGATTTTGAAGACGGGTACACAAAACTGCAAGACCGCTTCAAGAAAGAGTTTGCCGACTCCGAAAATCTACACATCAGCTTTTACCTGGATAATATCAAACTAAATCAGGACGAGGATGAAGCCATTGTTTCGTTTTCGTTTAAAAAAGAATCTAACGATAAGACTGTGGAAGGCAAAGCCAGGGCTTATTTACGCCGCGAAGATGTAAAATTTGGATTACCCTGGAAGCTGGTGCGGCTGGAAGGCGACAAGTTTATTGCTGAAGAGTAAAATAGTTGCAGGTTAAGAAGATTAATTAAAAATGCGCACAACTGGCAAACCAGATTCAGCTTTGGGTCAACTTCCGCAATCATTACCAATCTGGCTTTGATAAGTTATCTGGTTGCAAAAAATGAAGCGGTTAACCCGTATGTATCCATCCTGTCCCATCTTTTGATCGCAATTGTGGTAATCGCATTAAGCAATCTAGCGGGAGATGTCTTGTTCAGCCGGTTCGGACTATAAAAAAGGGCACGTTAGTTGTCCCGGTCGCATACTGCGGCGGGAAGCGATGGCTTTTAGAGTTAGGTTCATGCTGGTTAATAAAACATCGTCTTCAAATCAATCTCCGTCCAATCCTGCAGGCCGCGGACGTTTAGCCAAAGCTTTAAATCTTTCGGGACCGCGACGATGGAATAATAGGTCTTAAGCTCCCCCTCTACCGGAAAAGTTGGCCCGCCCAGCGGAATGGTAGTGGAAAATATTTCCATCATCTTTTTTGCATCAATTTGTCCACGCTCTTTTTTGCCCATTGCCAGGAGATTGGCGGTCCGCTCTTTAGTAAAACCACCATTTTTCCCGTCCGGAATCGCGAACATGGAGCGCCAGCTCGGGTCGGTAAAGTTATTGGCCGAGGCCACCAGCCCGGTTCCATCGTCTACCCTTTTCCGGTAATCCGCGGTGCCCCACTCAAAGCAGGCCCCTTGTTTGGGATCGGCAACATTGATCAGCAGACCGCCTTCAGAGCGGACAGCGTCAAAGAAACCATCAACCTGCTTAAAAGAAGTTGACTCCAGCAGCATTGACATCAGCGCCGAATTTGAACTAAGCCGATTTTTGGCGACGGTAGGATCACACATGGCGCCATTTTGCAGGTCGTAAAAAATGCCGGATTGGTTAATCCCCGACTGCCACATAATTTGGCCAAGATAATTAATGTCCGCCACACTCTGCCCGTAACCGGTCGGATTAAAAACCGCCACAGTCAAGAACTTTTGGTAAGGTTCCAATGCTTTGGTTCCCAAATCCCAATTGCGGCCAACCACGGTTGCGCCATCTTTAGTGTATGGCCCCCAGGCAATCATGCCGGAACAGGCCCCGCCGGAAAATAAAATCGCCATTAGTCCTTGGGATGCAATAATTTGCTTGTCGGCGCCCAGGTTAGATGTCTCCCCCATCCCCCGCACCCACTCCCTAACGTAAAATGGAGTTTTTTCCAAACCGGCTTTACAATCGGCCAGCACTACTTCGTACGGCGCCTTACTGGTACCAATGCCGGTCTGTTTAATCATCATATCGTAAAATTCCCCAAATTCGTTTTTCATTAATTCACCGTACTGGCGGCCCATTTGGTAAAAATTGCCTTTCATCACCACTACGTTGATTTTGCCGGCGCGATACAGTTTTCCGCCTTCAAATTCACCGGCCAATTTCAATTCTTCCGCCCAGGCAAAAGTCGCCATACAAGAAAAAATAACCAATAGCCAAAATAATCTTTTCATTTTTATACCTCCCCTATTCAACTGTTATTTTAAACGCGGTTAATTCGGAGTTCGCGGTCCAATTCCCCTTACAGTTAACGGAATAGCCGGGAGCAAATAATTCCAGCGGAATCTTAACGCGATTGGGCCCTTCCAACCAGATATTCACCGGGACTTTTATCTTGATCCCACTGATGATCATTTCTCTTTTTTGGGGATTAACCGATGCAATCCGGCCTTTCACGGCTGCACATTGCAGCAGCGTGCGTTCTATTTTGGTGGCCTGCATTTTCGAAGAGCCGATAAACTTCCCGTCTATTTCAATATAATCTCCCGGCACTAGTTTATTTAGCGCCAGCGGATAATCCTGTTCGTTCTCTATCCACGCATCCGTGGCCTGTATGCGCACACCGGAGATTTGCAGCATCTTTTTGGCGCTATCAACAGAACTGACCTTCCCTGCTATTTCGTCTGCCAGACACAACCCCGTAAACACAAAAGCCATAAACACCACAACCATGCATACTTTTTTCATAAGGCTACCTCCTTGGACCCCACTCATCTAACCTAATAACGGGGGCCGGCGTTTTCTCTTTGGTTTTAATAATATAATAAGCGTAACGGGAAAGCAAAGAAAATGATAAAATTTCCATTAATTGGCAACCGTTATGCTCGCGGCTCAATTGCCTGCAAGTACTGTAAGCAAAGGAAGCTGGGCTGTCCGGCAGAAAAATTGTTTGCAAAACAAACATGAAAATATTAGCTATCGAAACTTCCTGCGATGAAACTTCCGCGGCAATCGTCAAAGACGGCCGGGAAGTGCTCTCAAATGTTGTTGCTTCCCAAATAGAATTTCACAAAAAATACGGCGGCGTGGTGCCCGAAATTGCGGCGCGCAAGCACACGGAAGTCATTAATGCCGTTATCCAAGAGGCAGTGGAACAGGCCTTTTTACCCAAATGTTCGGCCCGCAGCAAAAAAAAACTGCGCCGGCCGCCGGCCGTACTTTTCAAAAAAATTGACGCCGTAGCCGTAACTTACGGTCCGGGCCTGGTCGGGGCATTATTAGTTGGCATCTGCGCGGCTAAAGCCATTGCCTACACCTTGAAAGTTCCGCTGATTGGGATAAACCACTTAGAAGGGCATATATATGCAAGTAATTTAGGTCGCGATTGGTCCATTCAAACACGCTTCCCATTTATCTGCCTTATTGTCTCCGGTGGTCACACTATGATTGTGGAAGTCAAAGGACACGGCAAGTACATTATATTAGGCCGCACCCGCGACGACGCCGCCGGGGAAGCATTTGATAAAGTGGCGCGGCTGCTAAAACTGGGTTATCCGGGCGGGCCCATCATTGATAAGCTGGCCCAAAAAGGCAACCCGGATGCCATCCGGTTTACCCGCCCGATGCTGGAGGATGGTTATGATTTCAGTTTTAGCGGAATTAAAACCGCGGTGGTAAATTATGCCGCCAAAATGAATAACAAAATTCCGCGCGGGCGCATTCCGGATATTGCCGCCTCTTTCCAGGAGGCGGTGGTGGATGTTTTAGTGGAAAAAACCATCCGCGCTGCTAGAGAGAAAAAAATCAAAACCGTGGTGCTGGCGGGCGGGGTGGCCGCCAATTCACGCCTGCGCCAAAAAATGCTGGCGCGCGCGGCTAATGCAGGCATCACCACAATTATCCCTTCGCTGGCGCTCTGCACCGATAATGCCGCCATGATTGGGGCGGCGGCCTATTATCATGCAAAGAAAAAAAACTTTGCCAAACTTGACCTGGCGGCGGCCGCTAACCTAAAACTGGCTTAATCCCCAAAACCAATCCGCCCGATTACGCTTCCTAAGATTTTTTTACGACAAAAAAAATACGGGAAAAATATTACGTGCTTTCTGTTGTGTGCTGTATAATACTCAAAAGTTTGTCAAAGGTGGATATTATGAATCTCTTGCAATATGCAACACCAAAATTAGTTAATTTTTCCAACAAAATCCTGGTAGACGGTGCGCCAACCTGTGGTTATGGTAATACGCCAGATGTAAGTTGCCCATCAGGCGAAACGCCTGACAATATAACTTGTTCAACCGGCACTTTACCAGATGTCGGCTGCGGTGGCGGAGGCGTCAATTTCCCGCCCCATTGTGGCACAGGGAATTCTAATTAATTTCTTTTTTTCTGCAATTTATCCAATATTCTGACGAGAATTATAGGTCATGTTACGCACACTCTTGCCAGCTCAATATATAAAATGTGTATTAGGCACCGGTTTAGCCGGACGCCTGCATCCAATCGAAGGCCAACGGCTTTTGTCTAAAGTTCGAAAAGTAGCCCTAGGAAAAAAGCCCGGCTCTTTTGAAGAAATTGCTCGCATCAACGCATTTTTACTTTGGCATTTAGCTTTTGCCCGCAAAGCGCCAGACCGCGCCGCCTGCTTGGCAATTGCCGAACAATTTGAAAATAGCGTATTGCGACAGATTACTCAATTTGGTGAAGATGCCTTATTTTATCCCGTCCCATTTTCTCCGGCATTTTCACTATATGATTTACAAAATCCACGTCCTGGGCAAACGCTTTCCACCCGCGGGCACGTGCCAAATTACCGCCGCCTGCAGGTTGACCCCACATTGATTCGTCAGCCGGACTACGCCTTAGCGCAAATAAAACTTGCCCTGGGCGCCAGAGGCCGCCGCATCATATCTGATAATGGAACAGATAAATTATCTTCAATACCGTTGAATAATTACACGGTGCAAACAAATCCAAAGCATCCTTCCGAACAGACCTGTATATTTAAAGCAATTTCCGCCCACGAAGCAGGAATTTGCCTATTTTTCTTAATAAACGGTTGGCCGGTTGGATACGGAGGGGCCTTTAGTGAGGACCCACAGGATACGATTGTTGGAATAAATTTTCATATGTTCCATGAATACCGCGGCACACCCTGCAGCTATGCGTTTTTTCTTGAATTACAACGGCAAACCGTTAACTTTTTTAAAAATGCGGACCTGTTGGCAGTGAAATTTTCCTCCTTACCCGCCTTTACCGTTCCCCTATTTACCCGCCAACCTCCCTTTGTCAGTTTTTTAAGACGCGATGGTTTTCATGCGATAGATTTTTTATCGCCCAATGCCCTGTATAAACAAACTCGCTAATAATTAACAGCGCAATTAAGTTGCACTCCCCAAATTTAAGCGATAAGATTATTTTCATAAATATGCCAAAGCACTTTTTTCATGCTTGGGGTCAGCGGCTGGTCATTGCGGCAATGTTAATTGCCCTGCCCGGTTTACTGCTTGGGTTTTCACTCGCCCCGCAAAACCAGGCCAATTTTGTTTTGACATTTGATGAAAATGCTCAAAGTGTCCCCTTTGAAGCCGGAGAATACACCCTGGCGCTTTCCCGGGCTTCCTTTACTTCCGGAATTTATGAAAGCTTGGACCTAAGCTTTGGCGGCACAAAAAACAATAAACAATACATGCTCTGCTTGACTTTGTTAGTTACCCCGGATTTTAATCTTGATCTGCCTTATGACAGTAAAAAAAACGGCGGACAACCCCTGGTTGTCAAAGAAACCGCAACTGCCATCAACGCCAAGCCTGACCAGCATCTTTTGCCCAGCCTGACGCTAAATCTAGCTTATGCACAAGGAAACATCTTCCACCCCGATTCAATCATTAATTTTAACCAGTTTACCGTATACATTAATTCTTTCAATTACAAGCAACACACGCTTTCACTGCAGGCCACGTTTGAAGCCCGTACTTTTGATAAAAAACTTAATGCGTATGTATACTTGGATGGCGCAATCAATATTATTAACCGGAGAATGGTCCTGATCCTGGTGGATTAACCCGGCCGGCGCTGGCATAATCCCCCGCCTGCGTGATAAAATTCGTTATGCCCATTTCAAACCATGATGTTGAACACGTAGCGCGCCTCGCACGGCTGGGTTTATCCGAAAAGGAAAAAGAAAAACTCACCCGCGAGCTCAACGCTATTTTAACTTACGCCGAAAAAATCCAATCGCTGGATACGCATGACGTGCCTCCCACCTCCCATCCCATTCTCTTGAAAAATATTTTTCGCGAAGATATGGTAAAACCATTTCGCGACACATCAAAAATTATTGCCAACGGACCGCAGGTGCAAGCTAATACATTTGTCGTTCCCAAAATACTGGATTAACCCATGGCCAACGAACTTTACAGTTTAACCATCCACGAATTACACGAACTGCTGAAAAACAAAAAAGTCAGCTCGCAGGAAATTGTCAATGCAGTGTACGGCCGGATTGAAACCGTGGAAAAAAGCGTCCAGGCCTACCTTACCTTAATCAAAGAAAGGGCTCTGGAAAAAGCGCGGGAAGTGGACGATCACCTGGTCAACGCCGGAATCCTAACCCCATTAACCGGTATTCCGCTGGGACTAAAAGACAACCTCTGCACGCGCGGGGTTAAAACCACGTGCGCATCAAAAATTTTGGAAAACTACCTCCCGCCTTACGATGCCACAGTCGTCAATAAACTTGAACATGCCGGCGCCGTCATTTTGGGTAAATTAAATATGGATGAGTTTGCCATGGGTTCATCGTGCGAAAACTCGGGTTTCTTTCCTACCCGCAACCCCTGGAATATCGAAACGGTTCCGGGCGGGTCTTCCGGCGGGTCGGCGGCGGCGGTGGCGGCAGGGGAAGCTATTGCTACGCTCGGGTCCGATACCGGCGGATCAATCCGACAGCCGGCGTCGTTTTGCGGCGTGGTTGGCATGAAACCAACCTACGGCCGCGTTTCCAGATACGGGCTGGTGGCATTTGCTTCTTCTTTGGACCAGATTGGGCCGCTCACGCAAGACGTAACCGACTGCGCAATTATGCTCAACGCCATTTGCGGTTACGATCCGTACGATTCAACCTCAATCAACCAGCCGGCTCCCGATTACACCAAAAGCTTAAGCGGAAAGCTGGACGAAATTAAAACTGTGGGGGTTATCCAGGAATTACTGGGTGACGGGATTGCGCCGGAAATAAAAAAAGCCGTCGAAGATGCGGTAAAGGTTTTTGAAAAACTGGGCGCAAAAATTAAAATGGTTTCATTGCCGTCGTTTGAATATGCCCTGGCCTGTTACTATTTAATTGCCACCGCCGAGGCCAGCTCAAATTTGGCGCGGTTTGACGGGGTAAAGTTTGGACACCGCTCGGCCAATTCCCCCGATTTACTTTCTATGTACTACAACACCCGCCGCGAGGGCTTTGGGCCGGAGGTCAAACGACGCATTATGCTGGGAACCTACGCGCTTTCCGCCGGCTATTACGATGCCTATTATCTTAAAGCACAAAAAATCCGCACTTTAATTAAACGCGATTTTGACGCGGCGTTTCACGAAGTTGATTTGCTGATTTCGCCCACCTCCCCCACCGTAGCGTTTAAAATTGGCGAAAAATCCGGCGACCCGCTTTCGATGTATTTATCCGACATCGCCACCATCCCGATAAATTTGGCCGGCATCCCGGCCATTTCCCTGCCGTGCGGATTTGCGCAGGGGCTGCCCATAGGGTTACAACTCATCGGCAATGTTTTGGAAGAAGAAAAAATATTGAAGGCCGCGTTTGCTTATGAGCAAGCTACCGCTTGGCACCAGGAAAAAGCAAAAATATGAAAAGCCCAAAGTCCGACATTCAAAGCCAAAAATTTGAAACCGTTATCGGCCTCGAAATCCACGCCCAACTGTTGTGCGACAGCAAGATCTTTTGCGATTGTTCCACCAAATTCGGCAACGAACCCAACACCAACATCTGCCCGATTTGCACTGGACAACCCGGGGTGCTGCCCAAACTAAACCGCAAAGTAGTGGAATTTGCCGTCAAGGCCTCGTTGGCGCTCAACATGCAAAAAATTATAGGGGAAAGCATCTTTGCCCGGAAACAATATTTTTATCCGGATCTACCCAAGGATTTCCAAATTTCACAATACAAGGAACCGCTGGCCGAAAACGGCTGGCTGGAAATTGAGCTTGATGGCCAAGGCCCCGGCGAGCCGGGGCAAGCAAAAAAAATCGGCATTACCCGCGTGCATTTGGAAGAAGACGCCGGCAAGCTGGTGCACGTTGGGTCCGACCGGATTGCCGGCTCAACCTGCAGCTTGGTGGATTTCAATCGCACCGGCGTCCCGCTGATGGAAATTGTTTCCGAGCCGGATATCCGCTCGCCGCGGGAAGCCCAGCTTTATGTGCAGGAACTGGCCGCCATCTTGCGCTACCTGGGGGTGTGTGACGCCAAAATGGAAGAAGGCAGTTTAAGAGTAGACGGCAACGTTTCAATCCGACCGTTTGGTCAAAAAGAATTTGGCACCAAGACCGAAGTAAAAAACATGAACTCCACCAAAGCGCTCAAGGACGCGCTGGCGGCCGAGGTTGCGCGCCAAATCAAAGCGCTGGAAAACGGCGAAAAAATAATCCAGGAAACCCGCCACTACGACGAAAAAACCGGCAAAACCATTTCCCTGCGCAGCAAAGAAGAAGCCCATGATTACCGCTATTTTCCCGAACCGGACCTGGTGCCCATCGTCGTCACCGACGAAATGATGGTCGAAATTAAAAAAAGCATCGGCGAGCTGCCCCAGGCAAAAATCAAACGCTACGTAGAAGAGCTAAAAATATCGGGCGAAGCCGCCGACACCATTGTCGCCGACCCGCTACTGGCCGAATTTTTTGAGGCCGGGGCGCGCCAATTTGACCGCCCCTGGATTTTAGCCAATTGGCTGGTAGGCAGTGTCGCCGCGTACCTCAACGAAAAAAAAGTCGGCATCCGGCAAACCAAACTTACACCCGAAAATTTAATCAACCTGGTCCGCCAGATTGATACCGGCGCCATTTCCAATAAAATTGCCAAAGAAGTAATTATTAAAATATTGGAAACCGGTGAGGCGGCGGAAGAAATTATCAAAGCATCCGGCGTCACGCAAATCTCATCGGAAGCAGAGCTGGCCAAAATCATTAAAGACGTCATCAAGAAAAACCCGCAGTCGGTAGCCGATTACCAAGCCGGCAAAAAAGCCGCGCTGGGGTTTTTGGTAGGCCAGGTCATGAAAGCCACGCAGGGGCGGGCCAATCCGGCAATGGTCAATACGCTGCTGAAAAAAACACTGTAACCATGCAAGTTTTCCCTCACTTACCTCGATAATACCTATGTATGGAAACAAAAACACCAAAAAAACCGAAGCCGCCGGTTGAAATCAACCTGGCCATTGAAGCGGAAGACCGCAGCCTGCCGCCCATTGACAGCCTGGAGTTGGCCCAATACTACGTCAATAAATACAAACATAAACTCCCCGAAATTAACAAAAAGCTTATTACTACGAGTAAATTAATCTCCTAAATAATTTTCCCCGCCCGTGAAATTTTCCCTCACTGCGCACGATAAGAAAGCATGCCAAGAATATATAGAAAACCACCAGTGGCGCTATACGGATTACACCGCTCCCGCCGTTCGGCCGCTCCCGTAGGGACCGATGCCGCATCGGCTGCCGAATCTCCTGGCGCAAAACTCCAATCCCCAGGGCTACCCGCAAAAACCAAAATATGGTTAGAAGGCAGAGTAAAAGCATTGGCTCCAGAAATGTCGTTCTTAACTACATTATCCACTGCTGCAATCGGCCTTGATCCCGCCGCCGCACTTTGCAGAGAATTACTGATAGTGATCCACGCCTTGCATCAAAGTTATCCTGTCCTTTACCCAGCAATGCTGCCTATTGCCAAAGAAGCATACAACTTTTTTTTAAGCCCCGCCGCATCTAATAAAGGATCTTTAGAATATATGTACGGCATTCATCGTTTGCGCTATATCGACGCCCGCGCAGCCCGTATTCCATCGCGCTTATCTCTTGGCGGGGAAACCAGCCAAGGACTATTCATTTTGTTGCGTAGGGGGGAATTACTTGAAAAGTTAGTTGCCGCGGCAAACATGGCTTTTTCTTGTTTAAATGTTCATCCTGAAATTATTGCGGCATGGGAGACTGATCCGGCAGTTGCTCCAAACGCGCGGGCATTAGTTAGAGCGCGCGCAAACCTCTTGCGCAATTTACGCAGCCATCTAATAAAATCCTGCATAGAAATTCCAGACAAATTTGACACAGAACTGCGTGCCGCGCTGGCTTTGCCCGCTACCTATTCCTCGGAAGCCAAACAATTTTGATTAAATCTTGCACACTCTTAAACTCTGCGTCGCCGGTGACAATGGCCGTCCTTTTACTTAACGCCGTGGCAATAACATAGGCATCCGCATAAGAAATTTTATTTTCCGCCTTCATCCGACCGGCCACCAAAGCCAAATCCTCATTGGCGGCAACCAGCTTAACCGGCCAGAGCCGGAGATAAGACATAATTTGGTCGGCTAGGGCGGCTCCGTTTTCGCGGTAAATAATATAATAAATCTCCCCGTAATTAACCGTACTCAAGAAAAGCGCGTGCTTTTCTTTGAACGCATCCCAAAGCAGGTCCCTTACTTTTTGCCAGCCCGGCTCTTCCTTCAGGTATGTCAGCACCGCAAAAGTATCCAGGGTATATCGATGTTTATTTTTGCCCTTGCTTTTGCTTTTCAAATTTTTCTTCCTCTTTGCGGATACTGCGCATTATTTCCCGCGTGGATTTACCCCTGTGCAGGATCCCCTGCGCTGCCGAAATCGGATCGTCAATAGTCAACGGCACCACCACAATTTCCCCGCCCACATCCAGCAGCTCAACGCGTGACCCCGGTGCCAGGTTATATTTTCGACGCATCTCAACCGGCAGCACAATTTGCCCTTTTGTAGAAAGCTTGGTAACCATATTTCCTCCTAGTTTACCTCCACGCCAAAAATTTTTGTGTGTGGTAGTTTTACTTTTTAATGAATTGTATTACTTAGGACGGGCTGAGTCAATCTTAATTTTAAATAAACTATCTTGAATCCAGATGCCCTAAAGCAAAAAGATTCGTGAAGCGAGGCACATATACCCCTGGAGGGACCGACTGTTTTGACCCCGATCGGATCGAGGGAGTTTCGGGCCCGAGCGAAATGGGGTATATGGCCGAGCATCATTACTTAATATGCTGAGCAGAAAGGGCCATACTCATTTTGATGCTATAATTATCCCATGTCCGCCTTCACCTACAAAATCGGCAATGCGCTGTACTTAAACATCACTAACCGGTGCACCAACCAGTGCACATTTTGTATCCGTTATATCAGCAAGATTTTCAACGGCGCGCATCCCCTCTGGCTCACCCAAGAACCCACCGAAGAAGAACTATTAAAAGAAATCGGCGATCCAACCCAATACGATGAAATTGTATTTTGCGGCTACGGCGAGCCGCTAATCCGGCTCGAGCTGGTAAAATCGCTTTGTAAAAAAATTGCGGCGGCGCGGGAGACCGGCCGCAGCGCGGCGCGTAGTCCCAAAATCCGTATTAACACCAACGGCTCCGCTAACTTATTCCACCAGCGCAATATCCTGCCCGAGCTAGACGGACTGGTCGATGAAATGCACATCAGCTTGAATGCCGAAAACGCACAAAAATACGCGGCAATTTGCCGCCCCACCTACGGGGAAAAGGCCTACCCCGCCCTGCTGGAGTTTGCCCGCGAAGCTAAAAATCATATCCCCGCCGTAACTTTTTCCGTTGTAGATTTACCGGACATCGACAAAGCCGCCTGCCAGCGCATTGCCAATGAATTGGGCATCGGCTTTAGGGTCAGGCCGTATTATGAGTTAAAATATAAGAAATAGAATTATTGTATTAACTCTTCAGTCAAATATTCCAACTAATCATCGTTAGAATGATCTGCCGGTGGCAAAACCGTTACTTCTTGTTGGCTGATAATTTTACCATTTGCATCCCTAACATAAACGGTATATCTATTCACTAAAGTTTCCCGATCTCCTTGCTGCTGGCGTGCTACATTAAACTCTACCGTGGATTTTTTTCCAGGGGCAACCGGTTTTTTATTGACTCCAGTAAAAACACGATCTCCACAATCAGCGTTGCTTTCAGAACACCCCAGGCCCAAACTCTTGGATCCCGTTATGGTAACGGTGCTTCCGGCTGGCAGTGGATCTATCTTCACCTGCGCGTTTACCCCCCTCGCCCCCCTCTCGTCATCAGTATCCTCCTGGGCAGTGACCGTAACCGGCGGCAGAACAGTTGGGGTCGTCGGCGCAGGGGGTGGCGGGCTGGGCTGGGTAGATTGGGCATTGGCAACTCGAGGAAATAATATTGCTGCGATTAATGGATTTATTCTCATGGTTGTTTCCTTTCCTTGCAATCTTTAAATTAATTTCCTGCCTGCGGCAAGCATTTTCTCTTTGCCTCCTTTCCCCTCCATATCGTGTGAACGCAAAAAAAAATTCAAATTAACCTGCCGTTATTTTTGCAAATATTTACATTTTTTTGCGCGGATAATTGCATCTTCCGCTTCAGATAGTTTATAATCGATTTTGTGCTAAGCCCAAAATATAATTTAATAGTAATCGGCGGCGGACCGGGGGGTTACACTGCCGCAATTAAAGCCGCACAGCTGGGGCTTAAAGTTGCGCTGGTTGAAAAAGATCAGGTAGGCGGCACCTGCTTAAACCGCGGCTGCATCCCCACCAAAGCCATCCTTGAATCCGCCAAATTGTTTGCAAAGATAAATAACGCCGGGAAATTTGGTGTTAAAGTTGGATCAGTTGAAATTGATTATGCCGCTGTCCTGGCGCGCAAAAACCAAATTGTTTCAAAGCTAACCAAAGGCGTTGAATTCATGCTTAAAAACGCCAAAGTTGATTTAATTCGTGGCGAGGCAAAATTAGCGGCAGGCAAACCGCATGCGATTGAAATTTCTACCAACGGCAAAACCGAAACCTTAATCTGCGAAAAAGTCATCCTGGCAACGGGGTCGGAACCGGCCCTAATTAAAAATTTCAACATTGACGAAAAAGACATTTTAACCAGCACCGCATTTTTAAATCTGGAAAGATTACCCAAAAGTATTTTGGTGGTGGGTGGCGGCGTGATGGGAGTTGAGTTTGCCGGTATTTTGTCCCTCTGCGGCGTAAAAGTCACAATTATCGAAGCACTGGAGCGCATTTTACCGGCAGAAGACGAAGAAATCAGCCGGACCTTGTCCCAAATGTTTAAAAAACTGGGCGTCGAAATTTACTGCGGAAAGCAAATTGAATCGATAGCAAAAGATAACGGTGTCACCGCCAAGCTATCCGACGGCGTTGAATTGCGCGCCGAAAAAGCCCTCATCACCATTGGCCGGCGCTTAAATACCCAGGAATTTGAAAAATCCGGCCTTAAAATTGAGGGCGGCAGCATTGTAGTTAACGAAAAAATGGAAACCAACTTGCCGGGCGTGTACGCCGTTGGCGACATCACCGGAAAATATTTACTGGCGCATGTAGCCATGGCGCAAGGGAAAGTCGCGGCCGCAAACTGCGCCGGCAAAAGCAAAACCATGGATTACTCCGCAGTTCCCTGGTGCATTTTTTCCTTATTAGAAATTGCACGGGTAGGATTAACCGAAACTGCCGCCAACCAGGCCGGCCGCAGCGTAAAAATTTCCAAACTCCCCTACCGCGCCATCGGCCGCGCCAAAACCATGGAAGCCGAAGAAGGATTTATCAAAGTTATGGCCGAGCCGCAGTCAGCCGGACCCCGCAAAATACTCGGCGTCACCATCATGGGTGAAAATGCAGCAGAAATTATCCACGAGGCAGTCCTGGCCATACAAAATAACCTGTCGGTTGAGCAGGTTGCCAAAACCATCCATGCCCATCCGACACTTTCCGAAGGTATAATGGAAGCGTTTGAAATGAGCGAGTGAGTTTATTATGCCCTATCAACTGCAAAATATCCCGCTGGACCCTAACCAGGAACACACCTGGATACATTTAAACCAACTTCCCTATGCCACCCGCAAAAACTGGATTAAAAATAACCTCCCGGCAATCCTCAATACCCTGGAAAGAGTGAGCCCGGAACAAAACCCCAAAGAATCACCCCTGTTAAATCCGTGGCATTGCATCGGTTACGTATGCTTAAACGATAACCTCTACCTCGAAGCCGAACAAATTTACGACGCCATGATAAAAAAGTCGCGGGAAAAAAGGGCCTCCTTGGGTTTGCCGGCCTACTACCGCGGGATTGCACGTTTTTTGCAGGGCCGGTACAAAAACGCTTACGATGACTTCAAGCTGGCCCAGCAATCGGATCTGCACCATCGCCTCTCCGACAGCTTATCCCACCGGGCGGTGGCTTACATGGAAGAAACCCTTTTTCCCACCCGCGAAAATATCTTAAAAAACCACCACCAGCTCATTAAAGAACTCAACACCCCGCGCACATTGGAAAAACGGATGGGAGGGGAAATTTTGCGCACCATTCACAAATGGAACTCTTCCACCCCGCTTTTTTCGCACGGCATCAGCCAGGGCGGCGGATACTTGTTGACCCTGCGCAATCCGCGGGGAGAATTAAAAGGCATTGCCATTGATCCGGGCTACGATTTTTACGACATCTTCCGCGATTTGGGGCTGGGAATTGTTGACCTGGACGCCATTATCATGACCCATGACCATGACGACCACACTGAATCCGTGGAAGGCATCCTATCACTGCTGGCGCGCTACAACGACTTAAATTTTGAGCGGGGCTCAAAAACCATTGATGTTTTTGGCTCGGCAGGCACGCTGTTAAAATTCCACGGCCTCTTGTCCGCCACCGATCCTTTGGGCAACAAAGAAATCAATTTCAAGTTAATGGTTCCCGGCAATACCATTGAAGAAATTGAAGGGGCGGCACTGGTAGATAAATACGGTTTTCGCATCAAAGTTAAACCGGCGCACCACACCGAGCGCTGGACCAACCAGGAATCATCGCTGGGGCTGGTCATTGAAACCTTGATCCGCGACAGCACCGAACAGCAGTTAAAAATCGGGATTACGGGGGACTCCCGCTACGAAATCGGCCTGGGACGGGAATATAAAGAATGCCAATTGATCTTAATCAACATCGGCTCGGTGGAAAAAGAGGAAGGCAAACTGCTGAAACAGCATTTAGGGTTATGCGGCTGTATTAATTTATTAAAAGAAGCCAGATTGGGCAAACCGCTCCTGGCGGTCTTAACCGAGTTTGGCGAAGAATTTTCGGGAAAACGCGAAATCATCAGCCGCATCATTGAAAACTGGGCCAAGCCCATTGAAGGCGCCCACAACCAAAAAGAATTTCGCGTCATCCCGGCCGATGTGAACCTGGAAATAAAGCTGTCAAACCTCAACATTCGGGAAACCGACACCAACGTCTTTTTTCACTACAGCATGATCGATGTAGATGAATCCAATCCGGAAAATTTGAAATACAAATTTAACGGGTAAATCCAGCCCGAATGACGGCAACAAGGGGGGTAGGTTTGCTGCCGCCATCCAGGGCTTTTAAAAACATGGGTCACGCATCATTACACTAAAACTATTTCTTCGTCGGGTTCCAGCTCTGCCGTTTCGGCCGCGGCGGGCTCATCGGCCGCAACCTTGCCGGCCGCGCTGAAAAACCGGCTGTCCAAAAGCTGGATGTTGCTCACCACTACTTCGGCGGCGGTGCGATTTTGCCCTTCTTTGGTTTCAAACTTGCGCACCTGCAACCTGCCTTCAACGGCCACCAGACGGCCCTTTTTTAAATACATCGAGCAAAGCTTAGCGGTCCCGCGCCAGGCCACGCACTTTACAAAGCTGACTTCCTTTTCGCCTTTTTTCTTAAAACGGTCTACCGCCAGCGAAAAGGTGGCAATCTGCAGGTCCTTGCCTACGGTCCTGGTTTCGGGATCATGGGTCAACCTGCCGGTCAAAACAATCCGATTAATACTGGTCATGTTTCACCTCCTTTCTGATCAACAATAAAACCAATTCTTTTCCTGGGGGGCTCCTCTGGCGGCAACATTAATTTTTTAATTGCCTCAAAAATCATCACGATTTCATGATCATGCTTTTCTAGCCGCCCGCCAAACTTTCTTTCCAGTTCTTCGATCTTGCGCGCCAGTTCCTTATGAGAAGAAATTAACTGCCGCAGCCGAACAAACGCACGCATAATTGCAATATTTACTAATACTGCCCGACGGCTTTTCAAAACCGAAGACAACATCGCTACCCCTTGTTCAGTAAAAACTCTGGGTAATTTCCGAGTTCCTCCCCAACTTGATGTTCCAATTTGGAACATCAAGTTATTAAACTCTTGCTTTGACAGCTTAAATGAAAAGTCTTTCGGAAAACGCTCACGGTTTCTGGTGACAGCTTTATTTATTTCTCTAGTCCTTACCCCATAAAGTTCCGCTAAATCCTTATCCAGTATCACTTTTTGGCCGCGGATCAGCAAAATTTTGTTTTCTATTCGTTCAATTGGAACTAGATTAGGCATTTGGGCTTCCTTTGTTCAGATATAAAGCAACTTTCTTGCCAACGCCGGCCGTGCTCATAGGTGGCGAAACTGACTTCCCATCGGCGAAAAACTGACAGCCCCATCTGAAGCGAGGGTTTACTTTACTCTGCAACCCGTCTATAATTTTCCCATGCAAAAAAGCCCAAAGGCCATCCGCATTGCTGTCTGCTGCTTGTTTTGCCTCACTATTATTTTAGGCGTCCACCAAGCGCTATCCAAAAATCCGCCGCTGGCAACCATAAAACTGCCGGAACCCAGGATTGACAGCGCCGTATCACTGGAAAATTCAATCAAAAACCGCCGTTCGGAACGAAGTTTTTTGAGTGATGAGCTGACTTTGGCGCAAATTTCACAGTTGCTCTGGGCCGCGCAGGGCATTACCGATCCCGATTGGGGACTGCGCGCCGCCCCTTCGGCCGGCGCCATTTATCCCCTGGAAATCTACGTGGTCCGCCCTTCCGGCATTTTCCATTTTGTGCCGGAAAAAAACATTCTGGAACAAACCAGCAACCAGGATCGCCGCTCCGCCCTGGCCCAGGCCGCACTGGGACAATCTTTTGTTGAGGAAGCCCCGGCCGTATTTGTGCTGGCCGCCAATTTTATCAAGGTCCGCCAAAAATACGGCGGCCGCACCGAGCGTTATGTATACATTGAAACCGGCCACGCCGCCGAAAACCTGCTCCTGGAAGCAACGGCACTGGGACTGGGGGCCATCCCGGTGGGGGCTTTTTGGGATGATATTGCCAAAAGGATGCTGGCTCTCCCCGAAGAATTATTCCCCATTTATCTCATCCCGGTAGGCTACGTGGCGCGGCAATAACATGGCCAGAAAAAAAGCCGACACTTTAAGGGTTTGGGCACTGCTGTTTGTAGCGGCAGGAATCGTTTATTTCAACCTATACCTATTTTATCCCCGCCTCATCCCCGGGCTGCTGCTGTTAGGTATCCCCAACCAGCCGGAAAACCTGCTGGTCATCGGCTCCGATTATTTATACGATATCGATGCCAGCCGGATCAAAAACAGCCAGGGCGGCAACTCCGACACCCTGATCCTGCTCAACCTCAACCCTTTCAATAAAAAAATCTCTGCCCTTTCCATCCCGCGCGATACGCTGGTCAATATCCGCGGCTACGGCATGCAAAAAATCAACGCGGCCTACTTTATCGGCGGGCCCAACTTTACCATGCAGGTGATTGCCGATAATTTTGGGATCCACCCCACCGGATACTTGGCCTTAAATTTAAACGGCGTCCCCCAAATTGTCGACACGTTAGGCGGCATCAAAATTTATATTGATAAAGACATGTTTTACGAAGACCGCTGTGCCAATTTGCACATTGATTTAAAAAAAGGGGAACAGGTGTTGAATGGCCAACAAGCGGTAGGTTTCATCCGCTTCCGCATGGAAGCGTTGGGCGACATTGCCCGGGTTTCCCGCCAGCAGGAATTCATTAAGCAGCTGGCGCGCCAAATGTTGTCTTTGCGCGCCCTGATTGCTTCGCCGCGGCTACTCTCAATCGTCAAGAAAAATTCCCGGACCAATTTATCCTTTGCCCGGCTGGTCCGAACCATCAACCTGGTACGCACGGTCAAACCGGCCAATATACAGTTTTATACTCTGCCGGGTAGTTTTGCTTATTACGGCCCATTGAGCATCTGGAAAGAAGACAAAATAGAAAGTGAAGCACTGATTAAAAAGATTTTCTAGTGTTATAATTAAACAACCATGCGTAAACGTACCGCTTTTTTCTTATCATTTTTCGTGGTCGGCCTGGGACAAATTTATTTGGGCAAAGGCAACCAAGGGTTAATTCTATGCCTTACTTTTTACTTAGGCATCCCGTTTTTTCTGCTGTTTTTTTTAAATTTTGCGTCTTACCTGCTCTCGGCAGCGCTGGGAGCCGCGCTTTTGGCCGGGATCGTTCTCTGGGGATACGGGATATGGGACGTAATTAAAAATTAAAAATGTAGCATTAAAATTTATAAGAGAGTGTCTGACTACTAATGAAAACTTCTTTTAAGCTGATGACCGTTGCTAAAATCCCGATCGAAATCAACTATACCTGGTTTGTTATCTTCGGCCTGGTCTTAATTTCACTGGCGCAGGAATATTTTCCTGCCACCAATCCCGGCAAGTCAATTTACGTCTATTGGCTAATTGCAACCCTGGCCGCGGTTTTACTGTTTGCCTCGCTGCTGCTGCACGAATTATCCCATGCACTGGTCGCCCAAAAAAATAAGTTAAATATTACCGGCATCACGCTGTTTATATTTGGCGGAGTGGCCCACCTGGCTAGAGAGCCGCAAAATGCGGTCACCGAACTCAAAATGGCCGTGGCCGGTCCTCTCTGCAGTTTAGGCCTGGCGGCGGTCTTTTTCTTGTGCGGGGTGGGTCTCAATTCAATCAGCCCACACCCCATATTGCAATCGCTGGTGCAATACCTGTTTATGCTAAATTTAATCATTGCCGTTTTTAATTTAATCCCTGGGTTCCCCTTGGACGGCGGCCGGATTGTCCGCGCCCTAATTTGGAAGGCCACCAAAAACATCAAGGCCGCCACCCGCATTGCCAGTGCCGCAGGCCAGGGGGTAGCTTATGTTCTAATGGCGCTGGGCCTCTTGTTTTTGCTGGAGGGGCAATTCATTTCCGGGGTTTGGTTTATTTTCATCGGGTTTTTCCTGGTGGAGGCCGCCCAAACTTCGTATCGCCAGCTGGTGTTTAACCGCACTTTAAGCGGCGTACACGTTGACGATATTATGTCGCGCAACGTGATAACCGTACCGCCCGATTTGACCTTGTCCCGCCTGGTGGACGATTATTTTTTCCGCTTCCGTTTTAACAGCTTTCCGGTAGTGGAAGCAGATCGGGTGATTGGCATCGTGACGCTCCACGACGTAAAAGACATTTCCAAAGAAGAATGGCCCAGCCAAACCGTAGCGCGCGTCATGACTCCGCTGAATCCGGCTTTCCTTGTCAATCGCCACTTCACTGCCTTTTCTGCCCTGCACCAATTGGGAGAAAACGGTTTGGGGCGGCTTTTGGTGATGGACGAAAACAAATTAGTGGGCATTGTTTCACAAAAGGATATTGCCAGGTTGTTTGAGATTAAGGAAAAATTGGAGAAATGAAAAAAGCTCTTTTAATCATTGCCAGTCGAAATTTTCGAGATGAAGAATACACCGAGCCCAAAGCCGCGCTGGAAAAAGCCGGAATCCAAACCGTTACCGCTTCATCAAACAGCGGCGTGGCGCTAGGCAAGCTGGGGCACAAGGTTAATCCCGATATAACCATTGACCAAATAAACGTTGCCGACTACGACGCCGTGCTTTTTATCGGAGGGCCCGGCAGTTCTGAATATTTTGATAACCCGATTGCCCACAAAATTGCGCAGGATACGGTAAAACTGGGAAAAATTTTGGGGGCGGTGTGCGCGGCGCCAACCATATTATCCAACGCCGGAGTATTAAAAGGCAAAAAGGCCACCATGTACGCGGATGACGGAAGTTTGGGGAGGGGCGGAGCCATCTATACCGGAAAAGGCATCGAAATTGACGGAAACATTATTACGGCTTCCGGGCCCGCAACATCAAGACGGTGGGGAGAAGTGGTAGCTAAGGCTCTATCCGGTCCCTGAATGTGCCTTTTACAAATCTACCATCACCATCAGCACCGCCAGCCGCGACAACCGGTTTGTACAATGTGATTTCTAGTAAAAACGGATCAAAAACTTCCACCGCTTCAATCAATGAATCTGCGCCGGCTTTTATAAAATGACCGGAAACCTCAAACGTTCCCCCTTTCGATAAACAAGTCCAATGGGTTGGTAAATCAAATGGAGACCTGCGATCCTCCCCTGATGACCCAGGAAAATGCATTTTTACAAATTGCCCAAGAACCCGTACTCCCAGCGCTCCTGGAATCTGAGCCTGCTCAAAACAGGTAGACATATCTAGGAGATCCCAGCTGCGGTCTACGCCGGTTATCAGTAAACGGGCTATTCCTTCTGGACACAGATCAACCTGATCAATGACGCTCCTGTCCCCGCGTCTTATCACTGCGGTAGCAACCCTTTTCCCGGAACCCTGCTGTCTCAAGTAAAAAGAGAGTGCTCCTTCTATCTTTACGCGTTGAATTCCAGCCATATTATCTCCTCCCGATTTAATTCTGATTTGGCCTGCTCTTCTTTTTATTTATCGCCAATAATTCAAAGAAATTTCATTTTTTATGCAGATTTTTTAGGGTACAATATTGCCATTATGGAAAACTCTGAAATCGCCGGCATATTCTGGGAAATGGCCGAATTCCTGGAGCTTAAATCGGATAACCCTTTTAAAATCCGGGCGTACCGCCGCGCCGCCCAAAACATTGAAAGCTTGTCCCATGATTTAAAAGATACTTATGCGTCCGGCGGCCTTGCTGCTCTGGAAGAGATCCCCGGCATTGGCCTGCACATTGCCGAAAAAATTGAAGAATATATCAAAACCGGCAAAGTTTCCGCACACGAAAAATTAAAAAAATCTTTCCCGAAAAACTTCCTATCGCTAGTGGATATTCCGGGGATGGGGACCAAAACCGCCGTCCTGCTTTACAAAAAGCTAAAAATCGACTCCCCCGAAAAGCTGGAAAAAGCCGTGCGCGCAGGAAAATTAACCGGCATCCCCGGCATGGGCGAAAAAAAGGCAGATAATTTCTTGCGCGGGATTGAGCTTAAGAAAAAAAGCCGCGGCCGGTTTTTGCTGGACGTTGCCAGCGCGCACGCCGAATTGATCGTGGAAGAATTGAGCCGTTTGAAAGCAGTGAAAAAAATCCTGCCCTGCGGGAGCTTGCGGAGGGAACAGGAAACCGTAGGCGACCTCGACATATTGGTAGTTTCTTCCCAACCCCAAAAAGTGATGAGTGCTTTCGTTGCTTTGCCTGCGGTAAAAACCGTCCTGGCGCATGGCCAAACCAAATCATCAGTTATCTTAAAAAACGGCATGCAGGCCGATTTACGGGTGGTGGAGAAAAAAGCATTTGGGGCGGCGGCGCATTATTTTACCGGGTGTAAATCACACAATATCCATCTGCGCCAGCTGGCGCAAAAAAAGGGCTGGAAGGTTTCGGAATATGGGATTTTCGCGCCCGCCCGCACACCCTCCGGCCGCGCATCCTCCGGCCGCGAAATCCAAATTGGCGGCGCCACCGAAGCAGAAATGTTTTCCAAATTCAACCTGCAATATATCCCGCCAGAGTTGCGCGAATCCCGCGGCGAATTTGAGGCCGCCGCAAAAGGAAAAATACCAAAACTGATTGAGCCAACAGACCTGCGCGGTGATTTACATATGCATACTAATGCCTCGGACGGAGCCAATACAATTGAAGAGATGGCGCGCACCGCCCAAAAACTGGGCTACGAATATATTTTAATCAGCGACCACTCCTACTCTACGCGCGTTGCCGGCGGCCTCTCCGCCGCCGCCATGGAACAGCATCTTAAAAAAATCCGCGCCGCCGACAAAAAGGTCAAAGGCATAAAAATTTTAGCCGGGGCGGAAGTAGACATTAAAAACGACGGCACGCTCGATTATCCGGATAAATTATTATCGCAAATGGATCTAGTTATAGCGGCAATCCATTCGAGCTTTAAAATGCAAGCAGAAAAAATGACCACGCGCATCACCCGCGCCCTGCAAAATAAATACGTAAATATTTTCTCCCATCCCTCCGGCCGCCTGATCAACCAGCGCGAACCTTACGCCGTAGACATGGAGGCGGTCCTCGCCACCGCAAAAAAACACAACGTCGCAATTGAAATCAACGCCCATCCTAAGCGGCTGGACTTAACCGATGTTTATTGTATGCGCGCCAAAGAACTGGGAGTAAAGCTGGTAATCTCAACCGATGCACACGCTACGGGCGAACTTGAATTGATGAAATATGGCGTCATGGTAGCCCGCCGCGGCTGGCTGGAAAAGAAAAATGTAATTAACACTCTGCCTCTGAAGCAGTTACTTGCCACATTGAAAAAGTAAATTTTCAAAAATCTCCAAAAATGATCCCCTTCATACCTGAAATTATTTTCTATAGTGGACGATAGAAGCGCATGAGAGCAATTGAGAGAAGCCTTGTTCCAACTTATCAAAGAGCAAAATGTGCCGCCAAACGGAATATACGTGCGGTTGGTACAACCATGCGCGAATTTTATCGCGATGAGCGCGGATCTATTGATGTATGCGCAATCGCTGCAGGCGTGGCATTATTTGGTGGTTTGACATATTTGGCTGTTTGGGGGCGTACCTCAGCGCATAAATCTGCGGCGGAAAGAGAAAACAAAAGACAATTAGAACAAAGACAATTAATGGAAACAGAAGCAATCGTACAAGGCCTGGCTGAAGTCGGTCGCATGACGCGAGATGAAACAGGGATTGCCGCCGCAATAGCAATAGAACAATCAAGACACCGATTGAAATATAAACGTGAGGCTATCGTGCAAGCCGCCGATTTATCTGCCAGCGTAGATGAGCTGTTTGCTCTTATTGCAAGTGAAATCAGTACGGAAGAGTTCTTAATAGAACATTATGAAGATGCACAGCGCTCCCCCAATGTGCACCTAAGAGTGATGGATACGCTGGTTAGGCAAGGAATGGAGCGGCGAGAGGTTTTTAATCGGGTATTTCTCATGCATCGGCGGGAACGTC
>Ga0265292_1001064_pt1 | contig 27157 bp, 27 predicted proteins | sample Munlanlewell296A_FD_189080 | JGI IMG/M metagenome (GOLD analysis project Ga0265292, IMG submission 189080) | Leachate microbial communities from a municipal landfill in Southern Ontario, Canada - Leachate well 296A | ecosystem: Engineered > Solid waste > Landfill > Unclassified | place: Canada... | reverse complement strand
TTCATGCGAGAAGTTGCTGTCTCGTTTGCCACAAACTGTGAACTCAAAACCGCGTTGTCCACAAACTCGTGCCAGGTAGTTCGCGACCAAGACATCGGCTTCGTAAAATTTGCGGTCGGGCACCAACGTGTCGTCAAAGTAAATCCCTCCGGAACTGTTCGGTATCGAACGGGGAGGATGCTGTGAGACAAATGCGACCGATATCGATTGGTTTCGAGTCGATTTGGAACGAAATTCATTGTTCCTGATGCTTCCGGTTGTGACGGGATCGGTTTTGACTAGGCGACTCAGCTGCGTACCTACGTGATCATTGAACACGCAGTAATAATCACACGATGGAGAGTCAGACTTCGCTAGCAACGTAAAGAATCCATGTTGGGCACTCGGTGAGTAGTTGGCTCGGATTCCATTCTGAATTGCAATTGTTGTGATCGACGGGAACGTGTTCTTGATGGTCAGGAAATACATGTCATTGTCAATCAACGTGATGATGATTTGAGGATCAGTTTTTCGTATGTACGCGTTTTGGTATTCGCGCATGGATTTATGACCGCGAATCAACATCGAAAACAAGATCGGAATACTCAGTCTCTCTCGATCGAGAACCTGAGTTGGCCAATTCCCGCATAGCCCCTTGATTAGATCGGAGCCTGCGGCGTCAAGGATGAGTATCGCCGTCGGTTTTGGTTTTCGCCAGGTGTGTCGCACCGTCTATCGATCCAAGAACCGAGAGGTTTCTTGGGCTCGAGCCAAGTCCGCGGGTTGATCTATGTCAATCGCTTCGAATTCGTCTACTTCGAGCCAACCAACCGGCGGAAGAAACAAGGTTTGCTCTTTGCGAAACCTGTCGATGTCGGCAATGTAGATGCTTCCGCTCTGCCTGACCACGTCGGGAAGTTGTTGCCTGTTTGACGAAAGGTCGTTTACCGAGGTGAAAGGTTCGACGAACGATCCCGAACGGATCAACATCTTCGACGGATGATGCTCCACCCGAGTGACGCCATAAATCGAACCAAATTCTCCGGACTTGGCGAAAAGGCGGATTGCGTTTTCGAGCACTGCGGGGTCTCTCAGAGGCGAGGTTGGCTGGAGAAGGACAAGGACCTTTGGAAGTGGGGCGACAGCATCGGACTCGGCCAGCGCGTGCATTATCGCCGATTCGATCGTCGAATCATCTGTGGCAAGCTCATCGGGTCGTCGAACAAGTTCGACGCCGAAGCGGCGCGCCTCATCGAGAATATATTGGTCGTCGCTTGTCACAACAATTCGCGTGATCGATGGGCATTTCTTGGCCGCCTCGATTGCGCGCGCCACAAGCGACTGTCCGGAGATGGTTTTAAGGTTCTTGTTGGGAATGCCTTTTGAACCGCCACGGGCAGGGATAATTGCGATGCAACCGCTCACATGAGGTCCTTTAGATCCACAAACGTTTTGTCTATTGGAGTCGAAAAGAGGACATCGGAATCAATTAACTCAGCGAATCGTTGCGCCGATTGTCCATCACCAAACGACGTTTTAGGCGACGTGTGCTTCATTGCTACCGCCTCGGCGATGGCGCCGAGAATGGCAGAGGAATCTGCGGGTACCGAAAATATGCTCTTTTCTTCGTGCCGGCCCCGTTGGCGAGACCCAATGTCCACAGTCGGTATTCCGTAAAAGGGAGCCTCGCGGATTCCCGCGCTGGAATTGCCGACAATTGCTGAAGCGTTGCGAAGAAGAGTCAGAAAGTATTCGAATCGCAACGATTCAAAGCAGCGAAACCGCGAAGAGTCTTGATCGAATCGAGAGTACTGGTCGAGGATGTCTTGATAACCGGTGTCGTTGTTTGGATGAATGACAATGAAATTTCGTTGGCTTCCAAGCAGCGCGTCAACAAATTGCTCGGCCGCGGCCTTACTTTCCGTTTGTTCCGTGGTGACCGGGTGAAAGATGGCAATGAGGTACTCATTGAAATTGATGCCGTAGCGTTGCTTTGCGGTCTCTAAGCCTGGAAGATCCGGCGACAACATGATGTCGATATCTGGTGACCCGATGACGTGAATCGATTCCGGCTGCTCGCCGAGCTGGACAAGTCTTGTGCGAGCGTCTTTGTTGGCCACGAGATGGATATGCGAGAGCTTGCTCACGGCATGGCGGATGACGCCATCGATCGTCCCAGATAACTCACCGCCTTCGATGTGAATCACGGGCGTATTGCGAAGTGCTCCAGTGATCGCCCCGGCGAGAGCTTCCGGGCGATCGCCGTGGACGACAAGTGCATCGGGTTTGTGCTGATCGAGAAAATTAGACAAGCCAGAGATTGTGTTGGCGACGACTCGATCCATCGTGTCTCTGTCGGTCTGATTAGCAAACGCAACAATTTCGATCTCCGGTGGAAGAAGTTTTACTTCGGTCACGGTTGAGCCAAATCGCTTCTGCATATGCATGCCGGTTGCGATAACCGAAACCCTGCAACCATGTTGAACCGACGTAATTATGAGCGGCTTTAGTTTTCCAAAGTCGGCACGCGTCCCCGTAATGAAGGCAATGTGACGATTATTCGACATCGGTCCACTTCAATTGCTCGCCACGACCAATTGGTCTGGTCGCCCGCTTACCAACAACCTGATTGAAGTCGAAGGCGAGAATCTCACCAGTCCCAGGTCGCTTAACCCAAATGTTTTGATCGGTCAGAACGTCGCCAGCACTGATCTGAGAGATCGAAACTACGGATGCGTAGGCAAAATCAATTGTTGGTTGTTCACCAGGCAGAACTGTTTTTGAACCACCACTTGCAGCATGAACAATCTTGGATCCGTCGATCAACTCCTTCAAACCACTCGGATCGATTGAAATACCGATGTCTTCGCCGACCCATGACTTGTCGCTCGTGAAATGTCGCTCAATGATTGATGCCCCGAGCGCGACTGCGGCCAAGGCAGGCAAGTTGGACAATGTGTGATCCGAAATACCAATCACCGTGTTCGGATATGTTTCGCGCAACTGGGTGATGCTTCCGAGCCGAACTGATTCGTACGGGGTTGGGTACATGCTCGTGCAGTGAAGAAGGGCAAACTCCGAACCTTCCTCCTCAAGGGCCTCAACCGTGCGTTGAATTGACTTGGCGTCGTTCATCCCTGTACTCACGATTATGGGCTTGTGATACTTGGCTATATGACGAATGAGGGGAATGTTGTTGCATTCTCCTGAGCCAATTTTGAACGCCTCAACCCCGAAATTTGCCAAACGGTCGGCCGCCTCGCGTGAAAAGGGCGTCGACAGATAGATGAGTCCTAGTGACTCTGCATGCTTCTTGCACCTAAGTTCCTCGTCCGGAGTAAGAGTGCATTCGTCGATAATGTCCCAAATCGAACGAGTTGAATTGCCTGGTATCACGTCGTTCGGAATCATTTCGTCGTCGACGCCATGGGCCTGAAACTTGACGCACTCGCCACCCGCCGCGGCGACATCATCGATCATCCGGATTGCCCGATCGATTTTGCCTCCGTGATTGATTCCAATTTCCGGAATTACTAGGGGGACGTGAGCGTCTCCGACAGGTCGACCGGCGATGACGATCTCACGCTGATTAACCGTTGTCACAATTGCTCGCCGATCGTTTAGCGCAGAAGTCCGGTCACGGTTGTTACGGCATAGGCAATGACCACCGAGATCAGCACCGTAAGAATGGCTCCAATGACAATGGCACCCGCACCGAGCGCGCCACCGGCCAAAAGTCGGCGCTGTTGATTTGGTGCCTTATATATAGGTGTCATTCTGTTGTCAACCCGAACGATGATTGGTTGCGTTGGTCTGGCAGGCTTAGAGCGACCGAGAAGAAAGATGGCGCCCAACGTGAGTATCACCACGAGCAGTGATCTGATCGTCACGCCAGTGACCGATTGACCAATGAGCGAAATCATGGACGACGACAACATTGTGATGTCATCAAGCGTACTGCCACCGCCTGTTTTCGTGCGTAAGGACAAGCAATTCACAGACTCTTCGCGCGCGCGTCACTTGTGGTGGGCACTGCCACTGCTCACGATCGCATGGCTGGCAATTGTGGCGATACTTTGTGCTTCGCTCGTCAGAGTCCAGTACTGGGAAGTTGCGCCCGGAACGGCCTCACCGGTTTCCAATCGCCTTTCGTTTGATTCTCAGGCGCTGAATCAAGTCACCCGATATCCGGCCGAGACACCGTTGCTTTTTGTCACTGCGTTTGGCGGTCAAATGAGTGCACTCGATGCCGTCATCGGCTGGATCGATTCTGACGTAGCCGTTCAAACCTATAAGGAGCACTTTGGTACGTCCACGCCTACCGAGCAACGTCGTTTGGGTTTTGAATCAATGACAAGCGCAAAGCAAATCGCCGAATTCGTCGCCTTCAATCGTCTTGGGCTTGATGTTTCGATGAAATATGGAAAGGTCGTAGTTGAGCAACTGGTGTGTCTCGATTTACCAACACGACTGAGCGCGTGCAAACAGTTGAATCCGGGTGACACGATCACTGCGCTCGACGGAGAAGCGATAGCAACTCTCGATGACTTGATCCGTATCGTTGCTAACTACGTGCCGGGAGATGTGGTGACATTGAGCGTGATTGCTCATCAAACTTCGGAAGTTGTCGATAAGCGAGTCCAACTGATTGCCGATCCCGATGATCCGCAGCGAACTCTTGTTGGGTTTATCCCCGCCGACACGCGCACGGTCGACCTTCCCTTCGAAGTTGACATTGACACCAATCGAATCGGTGGACCGTCAGCGGGACTTGCCTTTACATTGGCGCTACTCGATGAATTAACACCTGGCGATCTCGTTGGTGGGACCAAGGTTGCGGCGACGGGAACAATTTCGGATGACGAATCCGTTGGGGCGATAGGTGCCCTTCACCAAAAGACGGTGGCGGTAAAGGCCGCCGGTGCCAAGGTGTTTTTAGTTCCCGCCTCGCAAAGCGAAGAAGAAATCGCATCGGCTCGCCAAGTTGCAGGTTCAAGTTTGCGGATTATTCCGGTGGCAAATCTGACCGAAGCATTGAACGCGTTGGCAGACCTCGGAGGCAGCGGCCTAACTAATGCCACAATACAGCTCTAAAACGGGCGTACTCTAGACGAATGGCGATTACCTTTTCGCGCCCCGACCCGTCTTCGCCCGCAGCAGTGGGCGCGGCACAGTTCACCGTCGGCCGACGCGGATACGAGCAAGACGAAGTTCGCGACTTCCTGCGGATGGTCTCGGCCGAATTGGCGCGGTTGCAAGAGCGCGAGCGTTTTCTCGATAGCGAACTGAGGGCCCTGCAAACCCGGGGAATGTCCTCCCCAGGAGTCCTCGATGAAGAAACGGTGACTACCTTGCTGGGGGCCGAAACCGCAAGGGTTCTCACCGTTGCGAGAGAAGCCGCCCAACAAATGCGTGCCAGGGCGGCTGAATCTGCCGAGCGTCTCGTTCGCGAGGCGAGTTCCGACGCCGCCAGGGTGCGAGAGGAAGCCGAGATCGAAGCATCCCGACGACGGAGTGAAGTTGCGGTTGATGTGGAAGCCGAAATCGAACTTGCAAAACAGCAGGGACGAGAAATGGTCAACGAAGCTCGCGAGTATCGCGAAAAAGTGCTTGCGGAAATGGCACGGCGTAGGGAAAGCGCAAGAGAACAGATCGAACAAATCATTCACGGTCGTGATCATTTGTTGAGTGTGTTTACTCACGCCAGTTCTGTTGCACGCGGGGTCGTCGACGAGCTCAAGGAATTCGACGACGTATCCAACGAGATCGCCAAAGTTGCCTCTACGGCAATTCCTTCCGCAATACCGTTTGACTACGAGAAGGATCCAGAGGCCTTACCGGCATCTCCAGACGCTGGCGACGCAGTCGTTGAAACCGAATCGAGCGTCGAGGATGTATCTGTCGAAGCCACAAGCGAGGTTGTCGAGACAGTTTCCAAAGTAGAGGTCATCGAACCAGTTAGCTCAGAACCGGAAACACCAACCGCCGCGTTAACTCCGCACAATTTGTCAGCAATGGTTGATCATCCGGCCAGCGAACCTGCAGATACAGGTCGAATTGCTCAAGTTGTTCAGTTGTTTGGTAAATCGAAAAGGGGTAAAAGCACCGACCAAACACCAACGGTTGAGGTAGTGCCCGAAATCGAAGAGCCGAAAAATTCGACTACTCAAACTCAAAAGAAATCTGTTGATGATTTGTTCGCCAAATTGCGGGTGACGAGCACAAGTTCAGTTGCAGATGAAACTTTGGCCACAACCAAAGGCACCGCTCCAAAGAGATTGGAAGTGGTCAAATCTGCTCCGGAAAAGTCAGACAAACCAAAGGGAAAGCAACCAACGCCAAAGGCAGTGGTTCCCAAAGTTGATGAGTCGCTTTTTGTGCGACGTTCCGAAGTTCTAGATCCCCTCATCTCCACCATGACGCGCAAAGTCAAACGAGTTCTTGCTGACGAGGAAAACTCGATCCTCAATTATCTGGAAGGCAAGAAGGCGTTAGTCGCGTTGGAGAAAATACTGCCGGAATCATCCATTCAGACTCAGCAATACGTCGAAGCGCTCACCGAAGACATCATGTCGGCGGCCATGGGCGGGGCAAAGTCACTTTCAACTAGCATGAAGGCCGATCTTCGGAAGAAGGTCAGCAGTGCATCCGTATTGCAGGTTCTTGCCAAAAGCGTCGAAGACAATATTGTTCGGCCACTTCGGGATCGGATTCAACGCTGCGTGGTACAAAGCGATGGAAATCGCGACGAAATGTCGAGTCTTGTGCGCAGCGCGTATCGAGAATGGAAGATTCAACGCATTGACACTCAAATTCCAGATCTCGCGTGTCTTGCATATAGCCGCGGCGCATATCTCGTGCTTGATACCGGCACACCCGTGTGTTGGATGGTCGACCCTAACGGTCCGGCCTGTGCAGACGCAGAAGACAACGCACTCGCTGGTGCGACACCACTAGGCACAGAATTTCCAACTGGAAATTTGCATCCGACAGCACACGCCGGTTGCCGCTGCCTTGTAACGCCATCGCTCGGCTAACCTCCATTTCGTGCGGAACCCGGCCGATCTTCCCCCTCGTCGACGCACCCCGTCGAGTGGCGGATTTCGAATGAGAGCTCCTCGCCGAAGTCGGTTAATCGCCACAATTCTCATCGGGTTAATCGTTGTCCTATTTGTCTCGGCGCGCAGTGTTGCTTCGTTTTATGTAAACGTGTTGTGGCATAACTCCGTCGGTCGAAGCGATGTCCTGTGGGGAGTCATTCAGACAAAGGCCATTCTCGGCATCACATTTGTCGCGGTATTTTTCGTACTTCTAACACTTAACTTGTGGATTGCCGATCGAATGGCGCCAATTGTCGTAGGCAATTCGCCCGAACAGAGAGTGCTTTCCGGATACCAGCAACTGGTTGGTCGACGGAAGTGGCTCGTTCGCATCGTGGTCGCAGGTGTCCTTGGATTGATGGTTGGGCTTCCGACCATGGGCCTGTGGCAAGAGTGGTTGCTGTTTCGCAACTACCGACCATTCGGTGTGCGCGATCCATTGTTCCATCACGACATCAGCTTCTATGTTTTCCGTCTGCCATTCATTGAGTCGACAGTCAGTTGGCTCTTTGGATCGCTCGTCCTTATTACGTTGGTGACCGCCGTTGCGTATTACTTGAACGGCGGAATTCGCATTCAGTCAGACCTCCGCCACGTCACACCTCAGGCAAAGGCGCATCTTTCTGTCTTGTTCGCGGCGCTTGCCTTGGTTCGAGCGGTCAGTTATTGGTTGTCAAGATTTGAACTTACGCGATCGACGCGAGGCGTAGTTCAGGGCGCAACATACACGGACGTCAAGGCCCAATTGCCGGCTCTCAACCTGATGATCCTGGTCTCGATTGCGGTGGCGCTGTTGTTCCTCTGGAATGTGCGCCAGAAAGGATGGCGACTACCGGTTTTGGCCACGTTGATGTGGATTGTTGTCGCCGTTGCCGCCGGAACCATCTACCCGGCAATCGTGCAGCGTTTTTCGGTTCAGCCAAATGTGAGCACCAAGGAACTTCCGTATATTGCACGCAACATTGTGGCCACAAAGTCGGCCATGGGAATCAGCGACGTTGAGCAGGTTGAAGTTTCATTTGGGACCATTACGGCCAACGAGGTGGAAACTAACGACGCGCCTCTGCGCGATGTACGGCAACTTGACCCGACTGAAATGCGCGATCGATTTGCATTGGATGAGGGGCTGAAATCATTTTACGCGATTCGCGATCTAGATGTTGATCGATACTCGATTGACGGTCGAATTCAGCAGGTCGTATTGGGTGCTCGTGAATTAAATCCCGATGGCATCCCTAACCGAACTTGGGTGTCTAGGCACTTGTTGTATACCCACGGTTGTGGTCTTGTCGGGGCTCCGGCAAGCGTCGTAACAGCCGATGGACGACCAAGTTATGTTGACCTCGACATCAAACGACCTCAGCTGTATGTCGGCGAGAATCTTGGCTCGTATTCGATTGTCGGAACGGACCAGATCGAGCAGGCCTGCCCCGATGTTGCGCCGGCTCCGTACACCGGTAACGGTGGTGTGAAGTTGTCTTCGACAATTCGCCGACTTGCATTTGCGATCAATTTTGCAGAGTACAACTTATTCGGGTCGAATCTCATCACCAGTGATTCGCGAATCATGTGGATTCGTGATGTCGAATCACGCGCTAAAAAAGTTGCGCCATTTTTGCGCTATGACGCGGATCCGTATCCAGCCGTCGTCGACGGAAACGTTGTGTGGATTCTCGATGCCTATACGACCACCGATCGCTATCCATATGCACAGAAAGCGAATGTTTCACAACTGACTGCCGGAAGTGGACTCGACGCCAGTTTCAACTATGTAAGAAATAGCGTGAAGGTAGTCGTCGATGCCTATACCGGCGGCATGACCTTCTATCTAGTGGATCCGACCGATCCAATCGCCGCGACTTGGGCCCAAGCATTTCCAAAGCTGATGACGCCTGTGAGCGAGGCGTCGGCCGATCTCGTCTCGCACTTCAGATATCCAGAAGATCTATTCCGCGTGCAGACGAACATATTTGGGCGCTATTACTTTGATGACGCGACGTTGTTCTTCAACCGTGATGCCGCCTGGAGCGTTGCCCAGTCGCCGTCTACTGAGACAAACGGATCCACGGGCATAGTTGCGGGCACCGATCTGGTTGCCGCCGACGCGATCAATGTTCAGGATGCAAATGTCGCCAGGTTTGAGCCGTATTACACAATTTTCCATGAGCCAAGTAGCACGGAGTCTACGGGTGTGTTTTCGATGCTTCGACCATTTGTACCGTTTTCCTCAGATGACTCACGCAAGGAACTTCGCGCATTCATGGTGGTCTCCAGTGATCCCCGGACGTACGGCAAGATCACGATTTACAAAATGACCGATCCGTTGCCGGACGGACCAGCAACAATCGCCGCCGAATTTGGAAGCAATCCGACCATTTCGCAACAGGTGACGCTGCTTGACCAGCGCGGATCACGAGTCGTGTTCGGCGATCTGCAAATGGTCCCTGTGGCCAATGGCCTCGTTTTCGTGCGCCCGTTGTATGTCCGTCCAGACGACGCCAGTGAGAAACAGGTGTTTGTTCGCAAGTTTCTGGCTTCCTATGACAAGAAGGTGGTCATTAGTGATTCACTAAGCAGCGCAATTGCAGCACTGTTTCCCGGATTCACAAATGACCTCGGAGACAGGCTGGCGGATGATTCGGCCCCAACCACTACGACTATTCCGGGCAGTACCGGTTCGACGCCAACCGTTCCAACAACGACAGTTCCACCTTCAGTCGATACAAGTTCGATGACTGCCCCCGAACTATTGGCTCAGGCGGAAGTTCTGTTCAACGAGGCCGACGCGGCGCTTGCGACAACCCCGCCAAACTTTGCGCTCTATCAACAAAAACTTGAACAGGCACGCGAACTGATCCGACAGGCGATTGGACTTGTTGGCGGTTAGCCAATAGCCGTCATTTGACTTTGCGTAGTTGCTCGGCGATCACCGCGAGATCCTGTCGGAAAGCAATTTCATAGCGAGCCTGTTCGTTGGCAATTCGAGTTTGGCTGACTCGAAGTTGCTCGAGAGCCTCGCTCGAAGCGGAATCGGAGTCTCGCTTGGCCACCTCCTCTATGTCCGAGCTCAATTCGTGCAGCTGGTGTGACAATTCCGCCGTCATGTTTGTGAGTCGCGTGTCAATGGCAGTAATTCGCTGATCAATTCCATTTGCTGCAGCGGTAATGAGAGAGAGTTCATTTGTTCGTTTGGAGAGTTCACTTCGCAACTGAGCGAGTTCCGAACGAAGCGCATCTAAGTCGGCGACGGTCGCCTTGGGTGTGCGAGAAAAAATAGTCATGTTGATTGAGGTTGTTATTCGTCTTGTGCTCTCGCTACCGTACAGCCTCTACGACGCGGGGTGGAGCAGTCCGGTAGCTCGTTGGGCTCATAACCCAAAGGTCGCAGGTTCAAATCCTGCCCCCGCCACCAAAAAAATGCAATTTAATTCGCTTCTAGATTAGGCGATTAATTCGGCCAAGGATCATGGGAGCCAACGTGAAAGAACTTCGCTATCCAGAATTTTCCTTGACGCATCCACAGCTTTCTCCCCCTCTTTAATTGCGTCTTCAACTTCATCCGAACTTGGACCACCAGATTCAGAACCTGGATACTCGTATTTGTTTCTCGCCCTCCGGAGTCGACCAAAGGCCCTAAATTGCTCGCGTGTTGGAAATTGAGCTCTGATTGCATGATCGACGGCCGAATGCCCACCAATGCTGGTCGGTCTTAAGCCTTGGGCCGCTAGAAGCGCCGTAACGCTCTTTCGAAATGCGTCATATGCAAGCAGGTGAGAGCTTTTCAGGTCCCCGCTTTCCATTGCCAATCTTGCTGTCGCAAGATGCATATGCGAATCGTTAATAAGCTCCTTCACGTTCGAATCGTTTATCGGAACTTGCTCTAGTTCGTTCTCTTTAACGAGTTCAGCGATCTCTGCTTGACCCGCCTTCCATGTCATTGGAGTTTTTCCTCCATGATCGGAACTAGTGGGCGATTTCGAATATCGTCGTGGAATCCGTCGACACCATCTTGCCACCATTTTTCCGACCGCACGATAACGTTGACGTCACGAGCAAGTCTTTCTTCGGCTTGCTGAGCCGCATCGTCAAGCGAGTTGCGATCTGGCTCGCCAATTACAAGGACGTCGATGTCGTTGGGCGGACGACCTTCGACCCCGAGGTAACGCGCGGCCCAGGAACCAAATATGTATAAACCTTTAACTCCATTAATCCCGCTGAATTCTTCCTCGACCACTTGTTTTGGCCCGAACGATCGTAGGAGTAATTCGGTTAGTGGCGCCGTCAGCGGCGATTGCCTGGCTTTGACAAGCCGGGTGTTACCTAACCGTCGGGTTTTGACCACTCCAGTCCGTTCTGCTTCCGCCACTCGCCGCTGTGCGCTCGAAATTGAACCTTTTACACGTTTCGCGAGCTCAGTCAGTGTCCATTCTCGATCTGGATTAAGGAGAATGATGGTGAGTAACTCCGCTTGTAGACGGGAGCGCAGTACGGATAACAGGGGAGGTGCTTCTGTTTGCATATCTTGCAATATATCTTGCTAGATACGGGAATTGCAGTCAAGCACGGTGGTTAGGCTCAAATCGTAGCTAGGACAAGGACTTTCGCGCCAACTACCAAGCCGATCCAACGGCACGGTGGAACCTGACGTTGGTCAGCGGTGTCGGATCTATAACAGACTGTGATCACCCATGGGTTCGCCTGATCTGGCCGAATGCGATGATCTCGCGCTGCTCGCGCGCGCGAGAACAGATGATCGACCGGCCTTCGGTGAATTAGTCCGGCGGCACCAACACTCTGCATTACGCGTTGCGGCCGTGATCAGCGGTTCGACCGAGGAAGCAAAGGACATCGTGCAGGACGCATTTGTCAATATTCATCGCAAACTTGACTCGTATCGAGGCACGGGGTCTGTGCGTTCGTGGATGCTTCGGGTTGTCGCCAATCACGCAAAGAACCATGTACGAAGTCGGATCAGGCGACTTCGTCGAGAAGACCAACATGCTGGCTTGTTCCTACGTGAAGAAGACGACACCGAAACGACAACCGTCCAACGCATGGAAAATGTGACAGTAGCCAAGGCATTGGGCAGGTTGCCGCTACATGATCGCGAGGTTCTGGGTTGCCGTTACGTGGCGGAACTGTCCGAGGCGGAGACCGCAGAGGTTTTGGCCGTGGCTATCGGCACCGTCAAGTCGCGCACATCGCGTGCGTTAGCCAAGTTGCAAACCGAGTTCGAACGCGCCGAGTCGAAGGAACCAAAATGACCAACAATCTTGAAGTACTCCTCGCCAATCTGGGTAGAGCGTTCGACGTCGATGATCGTGGCATTGTCGAGTCGATCGGGGCCCGACTCGATCGATCGTCGTCGACGAATCGACGATCGATGCGTCGACTTTTGCAGATTGCGGCCGCTGCGGTTCTCATCTTTGCCCTAGTGGCCGTGTTTCAGCCCGATACTCGGCGAGCAGTAGCCAATTGGTTTGGGCTGAGTCAGGTGCGCATCGAACGCGATGCCGATCTCGATCTGTTAGGTGCTCCAGTCTCCTTCGAGCTTCCTGGACCGGGCGAAAGTGAGGTAATCGAGGTGAACGGTCGGCAAATCTTGGCCTCCACCATTTACGGGCAGATTGGCCGAACCATGCAGAAGACGCTCGGCTCGAGCACGTCAATTATTGAGGTCGATGTAGACGGTCACCAGGGGCTATGGATTAGCGGCGCGCCTCATGAAGTGATGTACGAAACGAGCGACGGCCAGGTGGCGATCGAACGAGTAGCCGGAAACACGTTGCTGTGGGAGGTCGGGAATGTGCTGTATCGGCTCGAGGGTTTCGAAAGCCTTGAGGATGCGCTCGAATTTGCGGGAACCAGGGCGTCGGGCGCGGTGTCGGATTGATATGACCACAAATCGCCTAAATCGAATATGGGTTCTCCTCCTTACTGTTGCAGTTGGTGCGCTTGGATTTGGATCAAGCGCATCTGCCGGCGGTTGGGCAGTAAGCACGCTTGACGCAGTCCCGGTGCCGAGTGTCGGTACGCCACTCGATGTTGGATTTACGATTCGCCAACATGGTGTGACTCCGGTCGATCTAGAGAATGTCGGTATCACAATCACTCCCGTTGGCGGTAGCGCGCAATTCTTTCCTGCCGCAAGTGATGGGACGGTGGGACACTATGTCGCCCGTGTGGAATTTTCAGCGGCAGGACAGTATCGGTGGAGCATTCGTCAGGGTTGGTTCGGTGACCAAGATCTTGGACTGATCGAAATTGGCGCACCGACCACGGTTGTGAATACGGGTGGCTCAAACGGGAATCTTCGCTACTTCGCGCTTGGCGGCGCAATGCTGTGTGGGTTCATAGCGTTGGGCGATGCCGTTATGTCTCGTCGCCGGCGGCTATCACTGTCGTGACGCCAGTCGGTCGTCTGGCCGCAATAGTCGCCGTAGCACTAGCGATACTCACCGTCGCCACGTGGAACGATTCAACTCAATCTGTTGTCCGTAGCGATGCGCCTCTCGATGGTGCCATGTTGTTCAGGGCCAAGGGATGCGCCTCGTGTCACTTCGGCCCAGACATGAATTCGGGATTTTCGATCGGTCCGTCGCTCAAGAGTGCTGCTGAGTGGGCGGGAGATCGACGACCGGGGATGAGCGCTGCCGACTATCTCGCCGAGTCGATGCGCACGCCGTCCGCATTTATTTCACCGGCGTTCAGTGGCGGGCAAGGGCCGATGACTGGAATGCCGGATCTAAATCTCAGTGAGGCGGAAATTGACGCGCTCGTTGCCTACCTGCTCAATTAGGCAGCATGAAGAAGACGAACATTCGACGTGCGTCGATTCGCGCATAGAGCGGACCTGAATCGAGGAACTTCTCCCAGTCCTTTCCGTAACGCGGGACATAGGTGTCGAGGAGAGTCTGGCGGAATTGGCCGTGTTGGGGTGCCTTGATGTCGATTGGGGTCGCGCTCCCATGAACCGTGACTGACAATTCTTCACCAGGCAAATGTGTTGCGGTGACGTGAGACCCACGCTTGATATGTAAGAAACGCATTGAAACTGGCGAAGACCCAAAGTAGAAGTCTCCGCGATAAAAAACCCCGTCGACTGGTCCTCCAATTGGCCGACAATCTCTGGTGACTGTGGATAGAACGAGCAATCTCATCCCAATCAATTTTTCGGAGAGTTCCTTGGCCGTGATCATTCGTTCAGGCGTGATTACCTCGCGCAAATGAGTCCCGGCCACTCGATAACTTTCGTCGAGAAGTCGTTGGACCTTAACGAGGTCTTCGGCGGTCTCGTGCATAGTTTCGCTCCTTTGTGTCGCCACTCTACGATGTTGACGTGATGTCGCATGAACGTGGATAAAGACGCGCATCTAACTCGCAGTTCAATTCAACTCGCCGAGTCTCTCGTGGTTCTGGCAGCGGACAAGGCCAGTCGGGCCGAACGCCAGCGGATGAAAGAGTTCGCCAATCTCCTCGACGATGACGAGGGCAAAGAGTTTGTCAGCGCGCTGACAGACGAGGTGCTGAGAGTCGGTGAACCGCAAAAAGCCTCACATCTGTTCAAGGATCTTGTAGCTCGGACCGATCTAGGGTTCGCCTCGATCACCGATCGTGCATTACTCACTTCGGCACGGTGGCTTGCTAATCCCTTTCCACGATTGGTGATGTCTCTTGTGCGTCAGAGAATCCGTCGCGAGTCAACTTTTGTCGTGGTTCCAGCGGAGGATCCAGATCTGGCGCGGCACATTCAACGACGTCAAACCGGTGGCATGCGCCTAAATCTCAATGTTCTTGGCGAAGCAGTACTCGGCGAGGAAGAGGCAGACCGTCGAATAGAGCGCGTCTTGCAGTTGCTTCGACGATCAGACACGAATTATGTCTCGGTCAAACTGTCATCGATTTCGAGCCGGATGAAGGTCGTCGCATTTGATCAGACAGTCACCGAGGTGGCACACAGGCTTCGGCTTATCTATCGGGAAGCTGCACGACATGATCCACCCAAATTTGTCAATCTGGATATGGAAGAATTTCGCGATCTTGATCTGACAATCAAAGTGCTCAAGGCAGCTCTCGATGACGATGGGCTGGCCAGACTTGATGTTGGCATTGTGCTGCAGGCGTATCTTCCCGAATCGGTGGCCGCGGCCGATGAAATTTCGAAATGGGCAACCGAGCGGTATGGCAATTTCGGTTCCCGTACCAAGATCCGATTGGTCAAGGGCGCCAATCTGGCGATGGAAAAGGTCGATGCAGAATTGCACGGGTGGAATCAGGCGCCATTCGAATTAAAGGCAGAAACCGACGCAAATTTCAAGCGATTACTCGATCGACTACTTGATCCGGAACTTGATCCAGCAATTCAGATCGGATTGGGTAGCCACAATTTGTTCGACGTGGCGTGGGGTCTGACAATCGCGGCCGATCGTGGTGGAACGCATCGACTTCAGATCGAGATGCTTGAGGGGATGGCACCTCCCCAGGCTCGCGCGGTGCTCGAACACACCGACGATCTCGTTTTGTATACCCCGACAGTCGCCCGCAACGATCTCGTATCGGCGATTGCATACCTCGCCCGACGACTCGACGAAAATACGGCGCCAGACAACTATCTGCGTCATGTCGCTTCGCTTCGCGTCGGCAACAGCGAATGGAATCTGGAGCGAGACAAGTTCCTGCAAGCAACTAAGGATCGCCTTTTGCCGGTCGGAGATCCCGGTCGGTCACAGAATCGATTGAGTGAGAACCGTCGGTTCAATCAAGACGAACCGTTTGCCAACGAACCGGATACTGACTTTTCCTTGGTCGTCAACCGAACGTGGATCGCGAAGTGCCACGACGCTATCGGTTCCCGCGCCGCGGAAACGGAGTCCTTTGATCAAGCCACAATTGATCGAGCCGTCGCAACCGCAATTCAGGCAGGAGAGAAGTGGGCGTCGTCAATACCGCAAGCGCGACGCGCCGTGCTTCATCATGTTGCCGAAGTCGTCGCCTCACAACGCGGCGTCACGATTGCAACTATGACTCGAGACGCTCACAAGACGGTGCTCGAAGGAGACACCGAAGTTTCGGAGGCGCTCGACTTCGCTCGTTACTACGCAGAGTCGAGTCGAATCTTGAATAGATTCAGCGACGTATCCTTTCAACCGCATCGTCTTGTACTTGTCGTTCCGCCGTGGAACTTTCCATACGCAATTCCTGCCGGTGGCGTCTTCGCCGCGTTGGCCGCGGGATGCGCCGTCATTCTGAAACCAGCTCCCGAATCCGTGAGCACTACTCGATTGCTCGCCGAACAATGTTGGGCGGGCGGAGTACCTCGGGAACTTCTGCAATTTGTCCCTTGCGCCGACGACAACATAGGTCGATATCTGGTGACCCACAAGGACATCGATGCGCTCATACTTACCGGCGGATACGAAACCGCCCAACTATTCCATAGTTGGCGACCGGAACTGAATCTTCATGCCGAGACGAGCGGCAAAAACGCAATAGTGGTCACCGCCGCCGCGGACATTGATGCGGCCGTGCGCGACATTGTTCGATCGGCATTTGGACATAGCGGCCAGAAGTGTTCGGCGGCGAGCCTTGCAATCGTGGAAAAAGCCGTCTACGACGACCCAGCATTTCTTCGGCAGTTAAAAGATGCGACCGCGAGTCTCGTCGTTGGACCCGCGCGCGATCCGCGAACCGATGTCGCACCGCTTGTCCGCCCACCAAGCGGAGCAACACTTCGCGCACTTACAACTCTTGACCCTGGCGAAACATGGCTGGTCGAGCCACGTGTTTCGCCGGAGGATCCACATCTATGGTCACCGGGAATCCGACTTGGCGTTCAACGCGGTTCATGGTTTCAGCAAACCGAATGCTTTGGACCCGTCCTTGGAGTCGTTCGCGCAGCGAACCTTGAGCAGGCGATTCAAACCCAAAACGAGACCAAGTTCGGCCTCACCGCCGGCCTCCACAGTCTCGATCCACACGAAGTAAGTCAATGGGTGCGGAAGGTGCAGGCAGGCAACCTATATGTCAATCGCACAATCACCGGCGCGATTGTCAGGCGCCAACCGTTCGGCGGATGGAAACAATCATCCGTGGGTCCGACTGCAAAAGCGGGCGGACCGAACTATGTCATGACACTTGGTAGATGGCGACAAAATACCGATCCACAGGAGACTGAGGAATTATCGCCAGAAGTATTGGCAATCCTGGAGAAATGGCAAACCGAACTCGACGCGTCGACACTCGCGGAAGCTACTGCTGCGGCCCACTCCTTCGCCAGGTGGTGGCGAGAGGAGTTCTCGATCGAGCATGACCCGAGCGGTCTGCGTTCGGAAACCAATGTGTTCCGCTATAGGAAACTTGCTGGAAAAGTCGTACTCCGAGTCGACGAAAAAGTTTCAAATCTTGACATCGCAGTCGCCGTGATCGCCGCCGCCACCGTCGGCGGGTCGCTGTGTATCAGCTCGGCTGAACCGCTGGAGCTGCGCCCAAATGTCGAAGCCGTGATCGAAAGTGATGAAATTCTGATCAAACGGATGGGGGAGTCCGGCATCGCCAAACTTCGCATGCCGGGAAATGTGAATGTGAAAATCGCCGCCGCCGCCCATTTGGCGGGCATCACCGTCGACACCGCGCCCGTGATTCGTAATGGTCGCGTGGAACTCATTCACTGGTTGCGGGAGCAATCCGTGACCGAGTGTCAGCACCGCTACGGCCTTATTCGCTCACATTCAGGTAGTTAGTTGTGATTCGACGTGTCACGCCGCGTGCGGTCGGCACACTTTGCATGGTCGATAACCGGAGTCAACTGCTTTATTGATGGCTGGAAACCAACGCTGATTCTTAGTTGTAATGCGTCGGGCATTGCGACAGGTCGGATAACAGAAGATATGTGTCGATGAACTACCCAAATAGCGTCGGCCGGAGTTCGCATTTTCCTCAAGTTGCTCGACATTGACGTGTTCGCCCTCGAGCAACATTTGTTTCAAACCCTCGCCAAATGAATACTCGCCGATGTGGCCGTCGCTTCTCACAACTCGGTGGCAGGGAATCAGGAGGGGAACCGGGTTTGCCGCCAACGCCGTACCGACTGCTCGGTTGGCATGCGGTCTTCCGATTTCATCGGCGACCCACGAGTACGGGCGAACCTCCCCAGGCGGAATTTCCGCCGTCTTGCGTAGCACGTCGACCGTGAAGTCACTGAGTCCTCGAAAATCGACGGGTAGATGCAAAACGGTTTCGGCGTTCAGCGCGCTTCGAATCTGACGGTCGAGGACTCTGTTCGGCTCGCGCGTCAAGTAAATGGAGCGACCGAATCGTTCTGCAAAGTCACTTTCAAAGGCGTTCGAGTCGTCGCCGTGGCCAACCGCCGATACGCCTCGGGGATTAAAGGCGACAAAGACGGTTCCAACCTGGCTGTCATATGGGTAGTAGCCGTCGGCGACTCCGGTGCCGAACAACACTTCCGGCAACAGTGTCACGGGCGCACGTCCACTCGATTTGTGGAGTAGTTGAGCGACGTTCGCTTCGGGATCAATGAGGGTTTTCATGCTTGGTTATTTCCTTTCAGTTGACTGGCGAGGATTGCGAGACCGCGATGTACATCGGACTTGACGCTTCCGATCGGGCGTTTCGTTGCCGCAGCGATTTCTTCGTAGGAGAGGTCGCCCACATATCGGAGAACGACGGCGTTGCGTTGGTGATTCGGAAGGCTTGCGAGTTCGCCGCGCAACCACTTTTCATCTGTTGAATTGAGAGCACGAGTTTCGGGTTGGTGGCGTGCGTCGGCAATGATTTCGATTGATAGTTGGCTTTGCCGAGGACGGCGGCTCTGGTGGCGAGCATTGCTCCGAACGACGTTGAGGGCGATCGACCACAGCCAACCTTGAAGCTTGAGTTGTCGAATTCGGCTTGGCGGAAAATCACTCAGTGCTTTGTAAGCGCGGATAAATGTGTCCTGGCTGAGATCGGCGGCGAGATCGGGATCGCCAACTAATCGACGAATACCCGAAAACAAACGATCCTGATGGGAACGAACGAGATCCTCAAACGTTTCGTCGACGTTCCTAGCAAGTTGGCGCACGAGTCGCGCATCGGTTTCCGAATTCGGATTGCTCAAAACCGGTACGTCCGCTTGTGAATAGCGAATGCACTGCGCACAGGCGTGATCCTAGTGATCACATTCAAATTCGTAGTAGTGATCATTCGCACATCATGTACAACTCCATAAACGACAAATAGGTTGCATATCACCAGGTCTTACAAACCAGATGGTGTCGTAATGCGCTGCAGTCGAAAACATGAGAAGATGGGTAATGACGCGAATTGATCCGACAATGACTCTGGGTGCCTTGGTAAATTCTCGTCCTGAACTTGCTCGCGAGTTGGAACGACGTGGGTTCGACTATTGCTGCGGTGGCACACAGACTTTGGCCGAAGCTTGTGCAAGCAAGGGTTTGGATTCGACATTGACGGCGTCGGAGCTCGCAGCGGTGGTGACTGCGGGAGTTACGGAGCCGTGGACAACCATGGATGCAGTCGAATTAGTAGAACATTTGATCTCCACTCATCATCATTACCTATGGACGGAGTTGCCTCGATTGTCGGTACTGCTGGCAAAAATAGTGTCGGTGCACGACGAGCGACATCCTGAACTCCATTTGATCGCGGCGTGCTATGAAGAGGTGCGCGCCGACCTAGAGCCACATTTGACTAGAGAAGAGCAAGTGTTATTTCCGATGGTCCGTGAGTTAGCAACGGCACAATCGGCGCCGTCGTTTCATTGTGGGTCAATATGTAATCCCATTTCGGTGATGTTGCGTGAACACGATGCGGTCGGTGAATTGCTTGTCCACTTGCGTGAATTGACTGACGGCTATCGTCTGCCGGCGGATGGTTGTGCTTCGTACGAAGCGTGCTTTACTGGTTTGGCCGAACTCGAAGCCGATACTCATCTCCACATCCACAAGGAGAACAACTTGCTTTTTCCCATGGTCATAGCCATGGAGAACGAATTGTCTAACGCGTCGAAGTAACGACTCGCCTTGACAATTGAGCCTGATCTCGATTGCCTGACTAAGGTTTTTTCATGAGCACGTCTAGTGTTCGACTTGATCGCCGCGGTGTGGCGTGGGGCGTAGTGGCAGTTGCGTTGGTGTTGGCGATGTCGTTTATCGGCAGCGATCGATTGGTGTGGTTTGACGCTGCGCTTGTCGGATATCTGTTTGGGGTGGTGTTCGCCGTGTTCGGTGTGATCTACCGATACGCGGTATGGATTCGGCGTCCGTCCACGGCAATGCTCAATCGACGGGGATGGGACGCTTTTCGACAGCGCAAGTTTCGCAATGCAGCCGCATTGCCTTCGTTGGTTGCGACGCAGTTACTAACACAGGGTTTCATCCGTCGCCGTTCGCGTTCGCGTTGGCTAGCCCATCAACTTGTGTTCTGGGGATGCATTTTGGCTGGACTTGTCACGCTGCCACTAACACTCGGGTTACTCCACTTCGAAAGCGTCGGTCAGAGAGCCGACCGCTATCAGGTGTATTTGTTGCGAATCGGAACTTTGAATTTCGATGCGGAAAGTGTCATCGGCTGGTTGCTTTTCCATGCCCTCGACATCGCCGCCGTGTTGGTGCTGGCTGGCGTATTTATTTTTCTGCGCCGCCGATTGCGTGATCCTGGCGCGCTGGCGGTGGAGCGTTCCGGTGATTTCTTGGCCCTCGCCGGGTTGTTCGCTGTATCGGTTACTGGACTGTTTCTGACCGTGTCAAGCCTGTGGCTGGAGGGTCGGTTCTATTCGGCGCTCAACACATTGCATGCATTGACGGTGATCCTTGGACTGATGTATTTGCCGTTTGGAAAATTGTTCCATATTTTTCAGCGGCCGGGAAGTCTCGGTGTTACTTACTACAAACGAGCCAATGCCGAAGGTAAACCTGCTGTATGCCGAAGTTGTGGTGAGAAATTCGCCAGTGCCCAGCAAATGGCCGACTTGAAACAGGTGCTTCCGCAGGTTGGGCTCGATTATGAAATCGCCGGTGGTGGGAATTATCAAGACACGTGTCCTCGCTGTCGGCGGGTCCAAGTAACGCTGGCTCAATCGGCACGTGTTGGAGGGTTCGGCTGATGGCCAAGACGCCACTCACCGACGAGGAACTGATCTCTCGTTACGGACCGCATCTCAACGAAACGCCACCTGGCGGTTGGGATGCCGGTCTTGAGGTTGATCGCGTTGTGAATACACACTGTTGCTTTTGTGGCCAACAGTGCGGAATCAAATTGAAAGTTCACAAAAATGCGGTGGTCGGATTTGAGCCATGGTATGAGTTTCCATTTAATGAAGGCAAGTTGTGTCCCAAGGGCGTGAAACGTTATTTACAAGGCAGTCACCCTGACCGCTTGTTGCATCCGATGGAGCGCGATCCGTCATCTCCCGACGGGTTTCGCCAGATCACATGGGATCAAGCCCTTGACAGAGTCGTTGCCGAGATTCGACGGATACAAGCGACGTATGGCGACGACGCCTTCGCCATGTTGTCGGGAGTGTCGCTGACAAATGAAAAGAGTTATCTCATCGGCAAGTTTGCCCGGCTCGCATTGCACACAGCCAACCTTGATTACAACGGTCGGTACTGCATGGTGTCGGCTGGCGCCGGAGGAAAGAAAGCCCTCGGTGTTGATCGCGCCCCGAACCCGTGGAGCGATATTCCGTTGGCTGATGTCGTATGGATCGCCGGCTCTAATGTGGCCGAGACATTTCCGATTACGACGAGTTACATATGGCGGGCGCGTGATCGTGGCGCAAAATTGATCATTCAGGATCCGCGAGTGGTGCCACTTGCTCGTACCGCCGATCTGTTTCTACCGGTGCGTCCGGGCACGGATTCGGCGTTGTTTGGTGCAGTACTGAATGTGCTCATCCGTCGGGACTGGCTTGACCATGAGTTCATTGACGCCCACACCGTCGGATTCGACGAAGCGGCCGGCGCGGCTGCCGAGATGACCCCGCAGTGGGCGGCCGGTATCACCGGAGTTCCAGCCGCTCGCATCGAGCAGGCCGCCGAATTATGGGGGACCGCTGCCACAGGGATGTTGTTTCACGCCCGTGGAATTGAGCAACACACCAAGGGAGTAGACAACGTGCTGGCCGCGATCAACCTCGGTTTAGCCACTGGAAAATTTGGCAAACCCGGCTGTGGGGTGTCGACGATTACCGGTCAGGGCAACGGTCAGGGCGGTCGCGAGCATGGTCATAAATGTGACCAACTTCCCGGAAATCGAGATATTACCAACCCAGAACATCGAGCCCATGTTGCTCAAGTTTGGGGTTGTGATGCATCCGAGATTCCGGGTAAAGGTATTCCCGCCCAGGAGATTCTTGAAGCCATCCACTCCGGCCAGATAAAGGGACTGCTGTCGATTTGTTTCAACCCGATGGTGTCAGCCCCAGACTCCAATTTCACTCGCGAGGCTCTTGACAAACTTGAGTTCTACGCCGTGATTGACTTCTTCCTTTCCGAGTCGGCGCAACATGCCGATGTCGTTTTGGCTGGCTCGCTTCATGAAGAGGAAGATGGCACCGCCACCAGTGGTGAGGGCCGGATCATCAAAATCAATGCAGCGGTATCGCCGCCAGGGGAAGCCCGTCGCGACGGCGAAATCTTGCTCGACTTGGCGGCACGCCTTGGTAAGCAACGGTATTTTTCGTATCGCGATAACGAAGAGATATTCGACGAGCTCTGTATTGCCAGTGCTGGTGGAACTGCAGACTATCGAGGTGCCACGTGGCAACGGATCGAAGAGGAGATGGGACTGTTCTGGCCGATACCTGAAGTCGGACATCCTGGGACGCCACGATTGTTCGAAGGCGGAAAATTCTTCCATCCCGACGGTAAGGCTCGTTTTCATGGTGTGCCGTTTCGCGAGTCAGCCGAAGTGGTCGACGACGAGTACCCGATCTGGCTAACCACTGGTCGAGTCGTTAGTCAATATCTTTCCGGCACCCAAACTCGGCGCATTGCCGGCTTAGTTGAGCAATACCCGGAACCACTTTGTGAAATGCATTCGCTGCTCGCCGAACAGCTTGGCGTCAGCAACGGAAATCTCGTCACCGTCAGTTCGCGTCGGGGCACGATCACACTTCCGGCAAACGTTGTAAATACAATCCGACCTGACACCGTGTTCATTCCGTATCACTGGCCTGGCGCCAAGGCTGCGAATCAACTCACGAATCGAGCCGTGGATCCCATTTCCAAAATGCCGGAATTCAAAGTTGCCGCTGTGCGAATCGAGCCTGCGTGAAATTCGGAATTGATGACAATCCAATCTTTGTGACCGATCAAAGTCGTTGCATTGGCTGCGGAGCATGTGTTCAGGCCTGCATGGAATGTGGAACCCACCGCGGGCAATCGTTGATCCACCTCGAAGTGATTGACCGCGCGACTACGACCCAAACCGCCCCGATGGTGTGTATGCACTGTGAGGATCCGACGTGCGCACAAGTATGTCCCGCAGACGCGATCAAGCAAACCGAAGAAGGCATTGTCCAATCGGCATCAAAACCACGCTGCATCGGCTGCTCCAATTGCGTCTTGGCGTGCCCGTTCGGTGTGCCGAAATACATGGCCGAGTTCGACCAGATGATGAAGTGCGATATGTGTACCGATCGGACTTCGGAGGGAAATGCACCGATGTGTGCGTCGGTGTGTCCCAGTGAGGCACTGTGGTACGGAACTATCGATCAGTTCAACGCCACGCGAAGTGGGTCGCTGTTGCGCGACTTTATGTTTGGTCGACAACAGGTTCGCACGAAGGTGTATACCGTCGTCGACGATCTTGGAGCGGGTGCACTCGACATGCTCGCCTCCGGTCAACGCAACTGGCTTGACGATCCATTCGGCATAGAAGAAATTGGAGTTCTCGCGTGAGCGACAAAGACACTCCATCCGACGATCAACCAATTTGGCACCGTGACTTCCCGTACGAAGCGATTGCAGAAGAAGAGGTAACCCGTCGCGAGTTCACTCGCTATCTAGTCCTTGGTGCTGGCACCATGGCCGCCGCCAACGTCGGGCTGGCAATGTGGACCCAGCTTCGCAGCATAAACCTCGGTGAACCGCGAGCGATCGTTGCTCTTGCCGACGTTGCAATTGGTGATAGTTACCTATTTCGTTATCCATCCGAACGGGACCCCGCCGTGCTCGTGCGTCTCGGCGAAAGCGAGGTGGTCTCATTCAGTCAGAAATGCACCCACCTCGGTTGTGTCGTCTTTTACCAAACGGACGAACAGCGCTGGCATTGTCCATGCCATAACGGAAATTTCGATACCCGCACCGGTGCAGTCCTTTCCGGGCCACCACCGCGTCCACTTGGCCGCATCAACGTGGAAATCCGCGATGACGGACAGATTTGGGCACTAGGAAAATCGGAATGAAAACTTCTGAACGCGGTCGGCGCATCTCCTCTGCAGTCGCTTTATACGTCATCATCCTCGTTGCGTTCCAAGTATTTTTGATCACTGTGGCCGTGGAAGCAATCCAGACTGACCACGAGTCTTTGGCCTGGGCCACGGCCGGGGTTTCGGTCGTTCTCGCCGGGGCAGCGGTGGCCTTCCTCCATTACCTCCGACCATGAGCCGGATCGAGACCACTTCGCCAAACGGCGTGTCAAGCGCAGTTGCAAACCTGTTTCCCGGGTATTTCGCCCTGGTCATGGCCACCGGAATCGTCGCCATCGGTGCTCAACAACAGAAGTTCACCTGGCTCGCTGAATCGCTGTACGTGGTTGCCGCAGTCGCTTACTTCGTGCTTGCGGTGCTCGTCACCGTGCGACTCACTATCTTTACAAAGAGACTCATTGCAGACATCACGAGTCACGGAAAAGGATTTGCATTCCTCACCATCGTGGCCGCCACCAATGTGCTGGGTAGTGCAACTGGGTTGATTCACGGTTGGTGGGGAATTGCTCGCATTCTGTGGTGGTTCAGCATCGTGCTGTGGATCGTGCTCATTTATACGGCGCTTGTTGCCGTCATTCTTCGCAATCCAAAGCCCGCCATGGGCGCCGGCATCAATGGAACGTGGTTTCTGCTCACCGTGTCTACGGAATCAGTTGCTGTTCTTGGCGCGCTGCTACTCGGACGCAGAAATAGTGATCTGCTTGCATTCACCTGTATCGCTGCATTCACTCTCGGTATCGTCCTCTACCTCATCGTCGTGACGATGGTTTTCTTGCGCTGGACATTTCAATCACTTGAACCGACCGAAGCCGATCCTCCCGCATGGATCGCTGCTGGTGCCGTAGCCATCACTGTGTTGGCCGGGTCGAACTTACTCGGCGTACGTGGTGAGTCGCTGCGTATCGAACGACTAGCCCCGTTCATTGAAGGCATAGTCATGCTGTCCTGGGCTACGGCGACATTTTGGTTTCCGATCATGATTGCGATTGGTATCTGGCGTCACATAATTCGTCGAGTTCCGCTGCGCTACCACCCGTCGTACTGGTCACTTGTGTTTCCCCTCGGCATGTATGGCGCCGCAAGTTTCAAAATGAGAAGTGTCGTAGTTCTTGATGAACTTGGATGGCTTCCGAAGATCACACTTATAATTGCACTCATTGCCTGGTCAATGACGTTTGTTGGGTTGTGTGGACAATCCATTAGAAAGGCGCCGATTCGACGATGACAATGACAAAACCCGAAGTAGCAATTCCATCCCAGGCCGCGCCAACTACGTTGCTCATTGAAGACCTTGTCGTTGGTTCCGGGGACGAAGCAACTAGCGGCAGGAACGTATCGGTGCACTATGTCGGGGTGGCGTGGAGTGACGGGAAGCAATTTGATGCTTCTTGGGATCGCGACGAATTATTTGAATTTCGACTGGGAGCCGGACAAGTAATTACTGGTTGGGATAGTGGCGTTGCGGGGATGACGGTCGGTGGGCGTCGACGGCTAACAATTCCTCCGGACATGGGTTATGGAAGTCAGGGTGTCGGCGGAGTGATCAAGGGTGGCGAGACACTTGTGTTTGTTGTAGACCTGCTCAACGTGTTCTAGCTAGGGCTATTTAGCGACTTGAAAGTGATCATTTAGCCGCGGTTATACAATATCTGCATGATTGCGCATAGAAGCGGAGATCCGTCAGCTGAGCAAGTAATGGTTGCAGTGGAGACGCTGAAGATATTGGCCGACTCGACTCGCCTACAAATCGTATGGGCACTGCTACACGGCGAGCATTCGGTCGGCGATCTCGCTGCCCATGTCGGGGCAAGACCGGCGGCCGTCTCTCAACATCTGGCAAAGCTTCGATTAGCGGGACTTGTGCGAACACGCCGCGAAGGTGTTCGAATTTTTTATGTGGCTCACGACCAGCACATATTGCAATTAGTTGAGCAGGCAATGTTTCATGCCGATCACGTAGTGGATACCGCCGCAGATCATGAACTTGTCGTACATGGGAAGAGCTCGGCGTGATCGAACACGACCATGACCATGATCACGCCGATCATCATCACCCACATCCACACAGTCATCATGATGACGACGACCACGACTATGCGCACGCTAGTGGTGTAGTGGGCTGGCTCAAGAATTATTTCGCACCACACAGCCACGACGCCGCAGATTCAATCGATGATGCCCTAATTGCGAACGCGGAGGGGATGAAGGCTCTCAAGATTTCCTTGCTCGCCCTCGCCTTGACAGCGGCGGCTCAAGTTGTGGTGGTGGTAGTCACCGGTTCGATAGCACTCTTGGCCGACACCATTCATAACTTCTCAGATGCACTGACTGCATTGCCATTGGGGTTGGCATTCATTCTTGCTCGACGTCCAGCCACGCGGCGCTACACCTACGGTTATGGCCGCGCAGAAGATATGGCCGGAATTTTTATTATCGCAATGATTGCGGTATCCGCTGTTGTCGCGGCGTGGGTCGCCATTCAACGACTAATCCACCCCCGTGATGTCGAGTATTTCGGGATGGTAATAATTGCTGGGCTGATCGGATTCGCCGGCAACGAATTTGCCGCAATTTATCGAATTCGAGTTGGCCGACGAATTGGGTCTGCAGCGCTTGTCGCCGACGG
>Ga0265292_1001063_pt1 | contig 27189 bp, 33 predicted proteins | sample Munlanlewell296A_FD_189080 | JGI IMG/M metagenome (GOLD analysis project Ga0265292, IMG submission 189080) | Leachate microbial communities from a municipal landfill in Southern Ontario, Canada - Leachate well 296A | ecosystem: Engineered > Solid waste > Landfill > Unclassified | place: Canada... | reverse complement strand
GGCGGAGTTGGTTGAAGGGCAAACGCTACACATAGCGCAAGAAGGAACTTTGGCGATTATGGCAAGCCGCGATTCTGTTCCTTTACCTCTACCTGTTCCAACTTTTACCGTACGGCCAAAGATTCCCTGACAATAGGGTTCGGGCCAGTGGGTGGGATCGCGAACTTTTAGGTCGCAGCTACCTAGGTAATAAGTATTGTCAGTATCGATGTAATCCTGGTCAGGAGTGAAATAGGGAAAAGATTCGAGTGAGGGCATAAATATTTAGCTAGTAGCTGGTAATTGTTCTTGCCGATAACAGATATCTCTAACACAATCAGCACAGCCTTGAGCTGTATGGTCGTTAATAAGGGGAGATTCTCCAGGCCTAAGCTCGATTATTTTGAGACAGGCATCATAGATTCCCGGTCGCTTGTAGGTTAGACCGCAACGGATATCCTGATTGCCGTGGCCGATAACTGCGTGTGGGTAATTTTCGATTGGCATAAAATTTAGCTGATAATTTTAACTTTTATAAAACTATCAGATTATATCACTTGGGTTGTGGAGTTTATTAGGTACAAGACTAAGATTGGGCGAGGGAGCCACGTAAAGGTTTGGCCTTGGCTTTGTCGATTTTCCGCTGAACCGGGCAATCAGAACAAGAATGAGTTAGGTTGCGATCTAGTTGGATTATTGAACCGTCGAGGCCATGGTCAACGTTGGTGGCTTCAGGACAAACATTACCGCTTAAGTTGCAACGAACTTTGTCGCTATCAAGGTTAAATAAGGCATTTGGAAAAGGATTCTTACGACATTCGGTACAGGAATGAGGACTGCCAACAAAATCAGTTACTACTAAAGTATCCTCTAGGCTTAAGGATCGATAACTGTAACCATCGATTAAGCAAAATTCATAGTTAGATTTTTGCAAGAAACATCCGCCTCGTCTACCGTCGAAGTTTGAGATGTGAAAAGGATAACGGGCTACCACGTCAGCGGCGGTGACGGCAATAGGTTTTGCTTTTTCTTTACGGTAAATAGGACAGACAAGACAGGAATCAGATTTGCTTAAAATTAGATTTTCCGAATTTGGTTTGGTCGAAGAACCGGGAAATTGCTTTCCGCCGGTTATTTCGGTACAAGGCTCATAGGGTCGGATCAGGCAAAAACAACTATTTTCACCGCTAGGATTTTGTTTAATTACTCTTAGAAAAGGATGAGTATTGTGTAATTCGGATTCTCGTATGGTTGGCATAATTTAGTTTATTTTGATTTTTTTTAAAAGGGGAGATCGTCGAGTGATAGGGGTTCTGGGAGTGTAGGTGCAGAAGTTTCGTTGGTGGCTTTTAATTCTCGTTGTAAACGAAAACCATTTAATAGGGAAACAACACAATCACTGCATTTAGGCAGGGTGGGATGTACCGTCCCCGGGATTCTTATCCATACTTTTTGTTGATTTAATAAAATCGAAACGCCACCGTCTATGTGATCACAAATATCGTCATCGCTTTTGTATCCTAAAAGTGGTTTTACGGTACAAGTACCTGCTCGGATATCTTCGGGGTCAACAAGGCGAAAATTAGGAAAATCGGCAATAAACTCAGGAGTGTTCGGTGATCTTGTCAGTGGTTCTAATGTTTGGCGGTAAGCAGGACAGTTGGTGTAGGAACTGTCTTTACCTAACCATTCAGCCAGCCGACAGGAGATTGGGGCTTGAAGGTTTTCAATTAAATTACAAGTAACGACAGTACCAAAACAGTGACGACTGGTGGTTGAATAAGGACAAGGGAATTCGGGTAATGACATAATTTAGATAGTAACTGGTAACTTTTATAAAACTATCAGATTATATCACTCCGGTTAGGGAGAGGGGATGGGGAGAGGGGCAGTCGGCACAAGAACGACAAAAACAATTTAAGGTCCCAGGTAGTCGCATACCAGCTCGGGAACCTTGTTGAATTACAATGCCGCCGCGGATTTCCGGACAAGAAACGTCTGTTTTTCGGCAAATACCGGCGTTGGTATCTTTGGTGGTTCGGAGAATAAACTCAGGAAAGTGAGAGGCAAGCCAGTCAGAATGGATCCCTAAAGTCAGTTGATAAACGATCGGCCTCTCGGGAGACAAGTTGGACACAAAATAATTGTACAGCTTAGGTTATGGGATGACGAAAATTGGGACAGTAGTTTCAGGATGCTCTCGATAGCAGATATCTACGGGACAAAGGGCACAGGAAACAACATTGAATCTAATTTCATCTACGCTATGACCCGATGATTGGGCAGCAGAACATGTTTTATCAGTACGTCGACAGATTGGGGGATTATGGTTTCCACCCATTAAAGTGTTTTCGAATCCTTTTAAAAATTCATAAGCCATGTTGATTTAGAATATGAACTATTAATTAAGTATCAAATTATATCACTTAAAATTGATTTTTAGGCGACGATTTCTAGACCCATGGAGAGGGCGGTGCCGGCAACCATGCGGGCGGCGGCGGCCAAGTCTTTGGTATTGAGATCAACCAGCTTGTCGGCGGCAATTTTGTTAATTTGGGCTTGAGTAATTTTGCCGATTTTTTCACGGCCGGTAGTACCGGAGCCCTTAGCGAGGCCGATAGCTTTTTTGATCATGTCGGAAACGGGTGGCTTTTTGAGGACAAAAGTAAAGGTCCGATCTTCAAAGATAGTGATAATGGCCGGAATTAAAGAACCTTTCATCGAAGCGGTTTGTTCGTTGAATTCCTTACAGAAATCCATGATTTTAATACCGTGTGGACCTAAAGCGGTACCGACCGGAGGAGCAGGATTAGCTGAACCGGCTTGGAGTGCGAGCTTAACGATGATTTTGATTTTGCGTGGCATAATTTAGAGTTCTCTACTAACCTGTAAGAAATCGAGTTCGACGGGGGTTTCGCGCTCGAAAAAAGAAACTAAAACGCGAAGTTTGCCTTTTTCCTGATCGATAGTATCGATCGTGCCGATGAAATCAGCAAAAGGGCCGTTGGTAATTTTGACGACGTCGCCAATGCCAAAAGGAGTTTGGAATTTGGGCTTGTCTTCTTCGGTAGTTTTCAAAATAAGGTCAACTTCAGCTTGGGAAATGGGAGTAGGCTTGTTGCCGACACCGATAAAGCCGGTGACACCCTGGGTAGTCCGGACAGTAACCCAAGAGTCGTCGGTGACGATCATTTGGATTAAAACGTAACCGGGAAAAGTTTTTTCCTGGGTTTTAATCTTTTGGCCACGACGGATAATCATTTTAGATTGAATCGGGATGATAGCTTGGAAAATTTGATCTTCCAAATTCATGGTTTTAATTCTGGTTTTGAGGGCATCAATGACTTTGTATTCGTGGCCGGAGTAAGTGTTGATAACGTACCAGGCGGCGTCGATAGAAGGGGAAGCGTCGGAAAGTTTAAATAAGAAGTCTTTTTTAAGGGTAGTAGCGGAGGTGTTGGGCATAATTATTTTTTGATAATTTTGATAGTGGGGGTGGCGGAAGGGGTGGAGATATTAATGGTTGGTAAAGCAATGGTTTCTGTAGGAACCGGAGGACTGGTTTTTAGGTTGGTCAAAAGCGGGATAGATTGAGTAAATAAATAATCAAATCCGCCTAATATCAGGGATATTACAAGCGAAAATGATATTACCACAAAAGTAAGCTGAATTAAAGCATCGCGTTTCGGCCAGGTGATGTGGTGGAATTCCTCACGAACTTCCCTTAGAAACTGCAATATTTTTTGCATAGGGTATTATAACAAGGAATTTTGAAGGACTAGGGGAGAGGGACTTGAGTTAGTTTGGAGTAAATTTAGATATTAAGTAATAGTTGACAAACCCCATGGGCAGTAGGTATGATGGTAGCTATCCGCTAGTGATAGTGGGTAAAATTTATGATATGCCCATATTGTCAATTTGACGAATCAACAGTTTTGGAGAGCCGCGAGGCACAGGACGGTAAGGCCACCAGGCGCAGGCGGGAGTGTTTACGGTGCGGAAAGCGGTTTACGACTTATGAAAAGGTAGGCAATATTGAATTGAAAGTGGTCAAGAAAGACGGGCGGGTAGAGGATTATAGTCGGGAGAAATTGGAAAAATGTTTTGAAAAAGCCTGTTACCGGGTACCAAGAGAAGCGAGAATTGAGGCGGTAGAAGAGATTGAAATGAAATTACTAAATTGGGAGAAAGTGGAGATTCCTTCAAAGGAGATTGGCCGGATGGTGATGGAAAAACTGAAAGAAATCGATGAGGTTGGGTATGTGCGGTTTGCCACCGTTTATTTGGATATTAATTCGATTGACGAGTTGCAAAAATTTATTGCCGATTTTAAAAGGTCAGCCTCGATTAAAAATTAATTTATTTAATGGCAAAAATTAAGGTGACGATTAAAAAGATTAAAAAGAGGAACGGGAGTGTGGTGGCGTTTAGCCCGGCCAAAATTCAGAAGGCGATAAAAGCCGGATTTAAAGCGGCCGGAGATACGGATTTAGTAAAAATAGAAAAGGTTTATAAAAAAGTGCTGGAGGAAATGGAAAAGAGATTTAACGGAACGATAGTGCCGGAGGTGGAACAGGTTCAGGATTTGATCGAAAAAACCTTACAGGAGATGAATTTTGACGAAGCTTTTACGGCTTTTTCGCTTTACCGGGAACTGCATCAAAAACAGCGGGAAATTACCAGCCTGGTGGATTCGGATGAACTCATTGAAAAATATTTAAGTCAACAGGATTGGCGGGTAAAGGAAAACGCCAATATGACTTATAGCCTGCAGGGATTAAATAACCATGTCGCGTCAATAATTTCGGCTAATTACTGGATGAACAAGATTTATCCAAAGGAAATCAGAAAAGCGCACACCAATGGTGACATTCACATACACGACTTGGCGCTTTTGTCGCCGTATTGTACCGGGTGGGATTTAAAAGAATTTTTAGTCAGAGGCTTTGGCGGGGTACCTGGGAAAGTGAACAGCAAACCTCCAAAACATTTGAGAACGGCTTTAGGTCAGTTGGTTAATTTTTTATATACGATTCAGGGAGAAGTGGCCGGGGCGGTAGCAGTGGCCAATTTTGATACTTATATGGCGCCGTTTATCCATTACGACAATTTGGATTATGGCCAAGTAAAACAATGTCTGCAGGAATTTGTATTTAACATGAATGTACCGACCAGAGTTGGGTTTCAAACTCCGTTTTCCAATGTATCTTTAGATTTAAAACCTAGTAAATTGGTGGGGGAGGAGGCGGTGATTATCGGGGGGAAGCCGCAAAAAACCACATACGGTGAATTTGTCAAAGAAATGGGAATGTTTAACAAGGCTTTTGCTGAAGTAATGATGGAGGGAGATGCCCAAGGAAGGGTGTTTACTTTTCCGATTCCGACTTATTCGATAACCAAGGACTTTGATTGGGATGATCCGAATATGGAGTCGGTGTGGGAGATGACCAGGAAATACGGAGTCCCATATTTTTCCAATTTTATAAATTCGGATATGAGCCCGGATGATGCGAGAAGTATGTGTTGTCGTTTACGTTTGGACAATAGAACTTTGCGAAAGCGCGGGGGATTGTTTTCAGCCAACCCCCTTACGGGGTCGGTAGGAGTGGTGACGATAAATTTACCAAGGATAGGGTATTTGGCGGCTAAAGAGAAGGGTAGGGGAACAGAGGCAGCCAAAAAGAGGTTTTTTACTACGCTAGGCGAATTGATGGATATATCTAAGGAATCATTGATAATAAAAAGAGCCGAAGTGGAGGAGTGGACGGTAAAGGGACTGTATCCGTATTGTCGATATTATTTGTCCGATATTTATGCCAGAAATAAGGTTTATTGGCGGAATCATTTTAATACTATTGGCATTAACGGGATGAATGAGGCATTATTGAATTTGCTGGGAGTGGGAATAGCTGATCCGGAAGGCAAACAATTTGCGCTGGATGTGATGGATTATATGAGGGAAAAAATTTTGATTTACCAAAGAGAAACGGATGAAATGTTTAACCTGGAGGCGACGCCGGCAGAAGGAACGGCTTACCGGTTTGCCAAAAGAGATAAGGCCCGGTGGCCGGACATAATTGTGGCTAACGAAAAAGAGTGGAGGGAAAAGAAAGCCCCGCCCTTTTATACCAACTCAACTCATCTGCCGGTAAATTATACTGATGATGTGTTTGAGGCGTTGGATCATCAGGATGAACTGCAGGCCAAATATACCGGCGGGACAGTACTGCATGGCTTTATGGGAGAAAGCCTGCCGGATATTAAGATGGTAAAACTGTTAGTAAAGAAAGTCGCGGAAAATTATAAGTTGCCGTATTTTTCGGTGACACCGACATTTTCAGTGTGTCCCAAGCATGGATATATTGCCGGGGAGCATAAATATTGTCCCCAGTGCGATGAGGAAATTGGGTATAAATAAAATTTCAAATTTAAAATTTAAAAATTTAAAAACAAAATGAAAAAGCAAAAAGTAGACAAAAAAGCATTGGAAGCCAAAAGGCAGCCATGCGAGGTGTTTTCGAGAATTGTTGGGTATTTGCGGCCGGTGCAACAGTGGAATGACGGTAAAGCAGCCGAATTTGATTTGAGGAAGGAATACAAAATAGCCAATTTTTAATTTAAAATTTTTAATTTGTAATTGAAAATTGGAGGATTAGTAAAGTCGAGTTTATTAGATTGGCCGGGAAAGTTAACGGCGGTAGTATTTACTGTCGGCTGTAATTTTCGATGTCCGTTTTGCCATAACCGGGACTTGGTAACGGCAGAATTATTTAGAAAATCGGGCCTAGAAGAGATAGGGGGAGAGGAGGTGTTTGAGTTTTTAGAAAAAAAGAGAAAATTGCTCGATGGGGTGGTGATTACAGGAGGTGAGCCAACGATTCAGAAAGATTTGGGGGAGTTTTGCGAGAGGGTGAAAAAACTTGGTTTCTTAGTAAAACTAGATACAAATGGATCAAATCCGGAAGTGATCGAACAATTAATTAGATCAAAATATATCGACTATGTGGCGATGGACTACAAAACACGATTTGAAGAATATGCTCAAATCGTTAATTTCAAATTTCAAATTTTAAATTTTAAAAAAATTATTAAATTATTAAATTCGGTAAAAATTGGATTTGAGTTGAGAACGACAGCGGTGCCGGGAATACATGACTTGGAAATTTTAAAAAAAATGGGAAGTGAAATAGAGAGTGGAATTTGGTATTGGCAGGATTTTAGGCCGGAGAATTGTTTGGATGAAAAATATCTAAAAAAGAAAGGGTTTGGCAAGGAAAAATTGGAAGAGTGGAGGGAAGAAGTGCAAAAAAAAGCGAAAGGAGTTAGAATAGAAATCAGATAGTTTAAAAAGGAAATCAGGGTGTAATTCCCTGGCAGTGACGCTACGGTTAAAGCCCGAAGACTAAAATCCCGCTAAAGCGGGCAAGCTTGCGTAACACAAGTAAAGATGACAGAGATATTAAAAAAAGGATTTGATCCAGTAGCGGAAACAGTTTATTTAAGGAGATTGGAGCCGAAGGTCAGGAGGGTGGTCTTTAAAAGTGAAGTTGAGTCGGCGGTAGCTGAAGCGTTTACGGTGGAATTTAACAGAGCTTATCGTTTGGTTGAGGGAAAGCTTGTCGATGAACAATCGGGGGAGATGGTAGAGGAGTTGACCAGAAGGTGTGGAAGAAAAGAAGAGATAGCGGCAATGGAGACAATCCACCAGATTTTAAACCGAGGAGAAATGGCGGTGAATTTTAGCCCGGCCAACCCAAGATTTGATTATCCGGACAATTGCGTGGATGTTTGGCGCATAGTGGAAGGAGATCGGGTTAAGTGGTTGAGATTTAAGGTAGAAAATAATTTTGATGAGATGGTAGAAGTGTATCGGGGATTGGGTGGCCAGGAAGTTATACGGAGTGAGGAGGATATTTTGGCCAAGCCGATATCGGGAGGAGAGAGGAGATTGGTGGAAATATTACAACAATTAGATTTGGTTAAGGGATCCGATTTTATTAATGGTAAGGATATTTGGAAGATAACCGAAAGACTGGAGAGAGGATTTTGGAAAGAATACGGGGAAGGGATGCATACAAATTCGGCAATAGTTTTTAGATTTTATTCGACAGTAATGGCGGAGACGGGAAGATTTGAACAAACGGCGGCAAGCGGTGGATATAACGGAAGGGTGGATTTGGTGAATGACAGACATCTTCAAATGAGAATGAATTTATACTTGAGAGGATCAATGGTGATGACTCAAAGACCGGTAGGAGGATGCAGCTCGACATCGGCAGTGGGGCAGTTTTTCATTACTGAAGGAGGTGACGGTAAGACAAGCGTGGTTAAAGGAAAACCACCAGCCGGAGAAGGATATAAGCTTTGTAGTCAATGTGGAATGTGGTACAAAGGCTCAAAGTGTCCTTTATGTAATTAGAATCGAAAGTCAGTGTTATAATCCGATTATGGTAGAGAGTTTGAAGTCGAAACAGCAGAAAAGCAGAAGAGTAAATTTGGGTGGATGTTTTGAGTCCGGGCTAGTATTATTGGGGGTGGTTGGAGGATCAATAGCTATGTTTATTCCAAGGGTTGAGACAGTTATTTTCGGAGCAGCAGCGTTGGCTGGGGCGACGGCGATTGCTTTGAGAAAGTGGAGTCCAACAAATAAGAGTTGATAGAATAAGTTATGATTCTGAATAAGCGGCAGAAGTATTTACAGGTGGCGATGAACCGGAGCTTAAATGAGGCGATTAGTTTGGCCTATCGGTTGCCCAAAAATGAAAGGGTTTTGGTCGAAGCAGGGACGCCGTTAATTAAGCAATACGGGATGGAAGCGGTGAGAAAATTGGCAAATATTTGGCCGTATGTGGTGGCTGATTTGAAAACGATGGATCGGGGAATGACGGAAGTGATGATGGCCCGGGAAGCCGGAGCCAGTGCGGCGGTAGCGTTGGGGGAGGCCCCGGTAGAGACAATTGCCAGCTTTGTAGAAAATTGCAGAAAAGTAGGAATTGATTCGATGGTGGATATGATGAACGTCGATCAGCCGTTAAAAACGTTAAGAAAGCTAAAAAAATTGCCGGACGTGGTGATACTGCATCGGGGAGTGGATGAAGAAGAGTTTAATCACGATAAGCCGATACCCTATATTCAGATAAACAAGGTTAGAAGCACTTATGACGTGATGATCTCGATTGCCGGCGGGGATACGGTCCGGGAAGTGCAAAGGGCGATATTTAACGATGCCAATATAGTAGTAGTATGGAAAGACTTAAGCTTGGTTGAGGAGTTTTTGAAGGAGATTAAGTAGAGTTTATTTGCCGCTGAGTTTTTTGAAACCTTCGAGGACTTCGATAGGGAGAGCAAAAACAATGGTGTTGCTGGGATTGGCCATAGTGGCTTCGATAGTTTGAAGAGTACGAAGGGAAATAGCGCCTGATTCGGAGAGGCCCTTCATGGCTTTGTTAAGATTTTCCGAAGCAGTCAGTTCACCGTCGGCCCGGATAATAGTAGCCCGGCGTTCCCGTTCGGCTTCGGCTTGTTTGGCCATAACCCGCTTCATATCGGCGGGGACTTCAATATCCTGAATTTTGATAGCGGTAACATCGACACCCCAATCGGTAGTTTCCTGATCGACAATAGTTTTGATTTCGTCGCTTAATTTTTGACGTTCGGTGAGCAGAGAATCGAGCTCGACGCCGCCGATAACATCACGGAGAGCGGTTTGAGCATATTGGGTGATGGCATAGGAAAAATCTTTGACCTTGAGGATAGCGTCTTCGGGCTTAATAACCTGATAATAAACAACGCCGTTAATGCCGACCGGAACGTTGTCACGGGTAATGACTTCCTGCTGGGGAATATCGACGGTGTTGATGCGGATGTCGACCTTGATAACCCGTTGAACGATGGGGATTACCAGCTTGAGTCCGGGTTGGAGGGTATAGGAATAGGTGCCAAGGGTCAAAACGATACCGCGTTCATACTGGTCCATGATAATGATGGATTTGAAAACGAGGAAAATAGCAATTAGGACAAGAACAATGATGAATGGCATAAGTTATTATATAAAAAAAGGAGATACAATAGAAGTATATGAAAAAACAAAACGGTAAGGCGAGTACGGTAGTGGTGTGGGTGGTACTGGCAAGTTTGGCGGCGTTTTTACTGCCGTGGAAAAAAATAAATTGGGGCAAATTTGAAATGACCCCGACACAAACGATTGTGGTGGTAGGTGAAGCCAGAAGCCAACAGAAAAATCAGATTGCCAGCTTTACCGCTGGGGTAGATGTGGTTAACGATAACCGGGAAGTAGCGGTAAAAGATGTAAGCGGCAAAATTGAAGCTTTGGTTTTGGCAGTAAAAAAATTTGGTATTGAAGACAAAGATGTGAAGACGTCAAACTTGAGTTTTTATCAAAACGAGGAGACATATTGGGATAATGGGGTGCAAAAAACCAGAAAAGGCCAATGGCGGGTAAACAATTCAATAGAAATAACGTTGCGGCAGGTTGATCAGGCGTCAACATTGGCTGATATTTTGTCGGCAAGCGGAGCGAACAATGTTTGGGGTCCCAATTTTACGATGGATGATACGAGAGAGATAGAAAAAACTTTATTTGGCGAGGCAATGCAAAATGCGCGGGATAAGGCGGAGATAATTGCCAAAAGCGCCGGAAGAAAATTGGGGAAAATTTATGGGGTGACGGAAGGAAACAGCGGATCGACTTATTCGCTTTATAAAACTATGGACGGAGCCGGAGGCGGAGCGCCAATGGAACCGGGTAGTGGTTTGGTCAGTAAAAGCTTGACGGTAGTGTTTGAGGTACAGTAAAAAAAGTCTATTCGTTTTGCTTGAACCATTTTTCCCGTTTGAGGAAAAGGAAGCCAAGGATTAGACCGACACCGATGATGGTGAGAAGTGATTCGATTTTATCTAAGCCGTGAGCCAGTGAGGTAAAGGTTTCGCCCATTTCCCAGCCGATAAAGCCAAGGAAAGTAGAACGGATGAGAAGAGCCAAAAAGACCATGGGATAAAATTTGACGGGGGCAATTTTGAAACCACCGCAAAAACCGGTGATAAGAGAAACAGGAACGACGGGAATGGAACAGGCAATTAAAATAAATAATTCATCTTTAGTAGTTTTTTGGAAATCATTTTTAATTTTTTCAATTAATTTCCAGCTGATGCCGATATGTTTGCCAAATTTGTCGATAAGGGGTTTGCCACCGAAGTAAGCGATAAAAAAGACCAGGCTGGTACCGATAGTGGCGCCGATAGTATAGGGGAGAGAAACATTGAGAAATATTTGCCAAATAGTTTCAAAAAAAGGCAGGCCGTGGGGGACTAAAAAAGCACCGCCGGACATGGAAATGATGGGGGAAGGAATGGGGACAATGATTTGTTCGACAAAGCCGCCGCCAAACATAGCGAGAAGACCGTTGGTTTTAACTAAGGCAAGAATAGTATTAAGGATTTCCGTCATAAGGGTAAGTATAGCAGTTGGAAGTTGACAGTAAACAGTGAAGAAATTGATTTTTTAGCCTGAAAAAAGGGTTTGCAATGGAGAGAAGGTTTGGGTATAAAGAGGAAATGATTTTGTCGGATAGGGATTTAAAGCAGGCGGTCCAAAGTAAAAAGCTGGTTATTGAGCCTTATGATTCAGAATGTCTTCAGCCATCGAGTTATGATTTGCATTTGTATCCGGAAGTATTAGTGTTTGATAACTTTGCGGCTGCTGAGATTGATGTTCGAAAAAAAGTAGATGTGTCGCGAAGGATAAAAATTAAAGATGAAGGGTTTGTGTTACACCCCGGGGAGTTTATTTTAGGATCAACGACAGAGTGGTTTTCGGTCCCCCATGATTTGGCAGGGAAATTGGAGGGAAAAAGTTCGCTCGGGCGGTTGGGATTATTGGTTCATGCGACAGCGGGGTTTGTTGATGCTGGGTTTCAGGGTCAATTGACGTTTGAGATTGCTAATATTTCCCGGATTCCGATCCGAATATATGCTGATATGAAAGTGGCTCAAATTTGTTTTTATCAAATGAGTAGTCCGGTAGAAGTACCGTATGGTAGTAAAAAATTGAAAAGTAAATATTTTGGCCAAAAAGGGCCGACCGAGAGTAAAGAATATTTAAATTTTAATAAATAATATGGCTAGTGAAGCAAAATTAAGAGTAAAACTGTTATCTTATACTAAAGATCCGGAGCAAAATGTGGTGGCGGCGATTAGACAGTGTTATGCGGCGATAGGGGCGGCTGATTTAAAGAAAAAGACAACTGTGGAAACCAGAGAGAGACTGATTAGGCAAGTATTGGGGTCGGGCCATACGTCAACAATTGAGCACGCCAGTTTTACTTTTGCAATTGAGGGGATTTCTCGAGCTTGTTCACATCAGTTGGTGAGGCACCGGATTGCTAGTTACAGTCATCAGTCACAGAGGTATGTGTCGGAGTTAAAGGGAGGAATGCAATATATAGTTCCGCCGGAGATTAAAAAAAATAGGGAATGGTATCGGGAATATAAAAAGTTAATGAATAAAGTTGAAATAGAATACAAGAATTTAATTGACAAGGGAATAAAACCAGAGGATGCCAGGTTTTTATTGCCAAATGCCTGTGAAACTAAAATAGTGGTAACAATGAATGCCAGAGCTTTACATAATTTTTTTAGGGAGAGGTTATGCAGTCGGGCTCAATGGGAAATTAGAGCGATGGCGGAGGAGATGCTTCGGTTGGTTAAAAAAGTAGCACCAATCATTTTTGCCAACGCCGGTCCAAGTTGCGAGACAGAAAGGATTTGTTGGGAAGGGGATATGAGTTGTGACAGATGGAAGACAGTTAAAGGAGCAGAAGTAAAATTAAGAATATGAGTAAAGTAATTGAAAAAATTGGGAAATTTATCGTTTTAGATGGGATTGATGGGGCGGGAAAGGGGACTCAAATTGAACTATTAAGAAAGCGATTAGTGGAAGAGGGAGTTAGTTTGAGAGTTTTTGATTTTCCGAGATATGAAGAATCAATGGCGGGGGCGTTGGTGGGGAAAATGCTCAAAGGCGATTTTGGAAATCCGGCTGATATTTCCCCTTATTTAACTTGTTTGCCATACATTTGCGATCAGGTAAATGGAAGTAGGGAAATTAGGGAATGGGTCGAAAGCGGGGGGTTGGCCTTGTCAAACCGTTATTTTACTTCCAATGTACATCAGATCGGAAAAATTAAGGAAGAGCCGGCGAGGGATGAATATCGGAATTGGTTGTGGAAATTTGGATATGAGGAAATGGGGATACTTCGGCCTGATTTGGTAGTAATACTATTAGTTGATTTACCGATTTGCCGGGAAAATGTTGAGAAAAAAGCGGTCAGAAATTATGTGGGCGGCCAGGGAGCGGATGTAGTTGAAAGGGATGTAAATTATCAAATGGAAGCGGCTAAAGAGTTTCGAAGAATGGTAGCGGAAAACGGGGAATGGTGGGTGGCGATTGAATGTTGTCGGGAGGGCCAACTGATGCGTCCGGAAGAAATCGGGGAGCTAGTTTATGAGGAAATTAACAGAAGAGGAATGCTAAAATCAAACGATGGATAAAGTATTTGAATTAATTGAAAAAGAGGAAGAAAGGCAAAAAAGTCAGATACAACTGATTCCGAGTGAGAATTTTGTGAGCGAAGATGTAAAAAAAGCTTTGGGAAGTTGTTTGACCAATAAATATGCCGAAGGGTATCCGGGCAAAAGATATTATCAGGGAAATAAAATCATTGATGAAATTGAAAATTTAGCAATCGAAAGGGGCAAAAAACTTTTAGGAGTGGAACATCTAAATGTCCAGCCGTATTCGGGAAGCCCCGCAAATAGCGCAGTACAGATGGCGCTCTTGGAAGCGGGGGACAAAATTTGCGGATTGAAATTGTCAGCCGGAGGACATTTGACTCACGGGCATCCAAAAATTACTTTTTCGGGAAAGTTTTTTGAATCGGTTCAATATGATGTGGAAGAGGACGGGCGGATTGACTATAACAAACTAGAGCAATTAGCTTTGGAGACCAAACCAAAAATGATTATGGCCGGGACAACGGCTTATCCGTATATTTTGGATTGGGAAAAATTTGGGAAAATTGCGGACAAAATTGGAGCGTGGCTGGTGGCTGACATTTCTCACATCGTCGGATTGATAGTGGCGGGGGTTCATCCGGGTCCGGTAAATTTTTGCCATATTGTTACCAGTACGACCCATAAGACTTTGCGGGGGCCGAGGGGAGCATTTATTGGGGTAACTAAAAAGGGTTTGGAAAAAGATAGTGAGTTAATTAAAAAAATTGACAGGGCGGTGTTCCCCGGATTGCAGGGCGGGCCGCATGAGAATAGTATTGCGGCGATGGCGGTGGCGTTTGCAGAAGCCGGTAGACCGGAGTTTAAAAAATACGGACAACAAATAGTGACGAATGCCGCAGTTTTGGCCGAAGCCTTGAAGAAAAAAGGATATAAAGTTTTTGGGACGGAGAACCATTTAATGGTGGTAGAAATTGGACTGGGATTGGGAAAACAAACAGCGGAGAGGTTGGAAGAAGCCGGAATTATTTGTAATGCCAATACGGTGCCACATGATCAGGCCGGGCCGTTGAAACCGTCGGGAATAAGGCTTGGGACACCGGCGATGACGACCAGAGGATTTAAGGAAAGTGATTTTGAAAAAGTGGCGGGGTGGATTGATAGAGTAATTAAAGGAGATGACCAGAAAAAGGTTGGCGAGGAAATAAAGACTTATTTGGGAAATTTTTGAGAATTAGATGATTTGGTACCAGGTTTGGGCCACGGGGAGAAAGCCGATTTTTTGGTAAAAGTTATTGGCAGGCTGGGTGTGACCGGTTTCTACTTCAAGTGTGTCCACCTGATGATTTTGACAAAGCTGAATAAAGCCATTAATTAAGGCATGACCAAGCCCGCGGCCGCGGTGCTGCTGATCGACAATTAATTCCCAAATAAAGGCTTGGTGAGACTGGTTAATACAGCCCCAAATAAAACCAAGGGGAGTTTTGTTTTCATCAAAACAAGTGAGGGCAAAAGAGTCTGGTTTTGCAGTTTCGGAAGCCAAATATGAGGCGTATTCCGATTGGTTAATTTCGGTCCAGCTTTTGTAAAAATCGGGATAAAGTTGGTGATGGTAATCGGCTTGTTGTGAAAGTAACGAGGAAATGGTTTGGAAGGCAGGTAAATCCGGAGAAAGGGGAACGGTAACCGGATAAGAAGGCCGATTTTTAAGGTTAAGTTGCCAGGTGTGCAAAATGGGCTGAAAACCCTTTTGAGTTAGAATAGGCGGGAGAGCTTGATAGGTATAGTCGAAGTCTAAAAGGGTCATTTTGAGATTTTGTTCGGCAAGGAGTTGGTGGGCGGAAGAGAGGTATTTGTCCAGGGAGGAAATAATTTGATTTTCTGGGAGATGGCAACAATCGACATAAATCCAGCTGCCTGCCTGCATGCAGGGGTCGTGATAATTTTCCGGAATGATTTTGATCATAAAGAGGCTATCGGCCAGGACGTAAATGTAATATAAGATATTTCCAAGAGAATACAAGAGGAAGTAAAAGCAACAGGCCAAAACCAAAAAATTGAAAGATTTGAGGCCAGAAGATAATATAAATAGTAGAAAGTTGTCCACCGTCGCCAAGGCTTTGGTGGATAAACCAGCCATTGGCCCAGTTGTTGATTAAAAGATGAGGGAGAAAAATGGGTTTTTGGTTTTGAAGATAGAAAGCCAGCCAGCCCGGGGAGAAGGATTGTGGTAGAACCAGATGTGAAGCGGTGCTTAAATTTGAAGGTAAGGAAACTTGATAATAAAAGAGGTGGTTTTTAAAATTGAGATAGGATCGTTCTGGTATGATGCTGGATAATGGGTTTGATTGTTTAATTAGATCATAAAAAGGGATGGGGTAGAAATTGACGTCAAAGATTTTATTTTGAGTTGATAAATTGTTAAGAGAGTTATTGTTGAATAAGACAGTAATACCCTGATTAAAATCGTAGGCTTCGTGGGCTGGGAGAATAAACCAGGCAGTTTGAACTCCGACTTTCTTATCTAAGCGGGTAAAGAGATATTTTTGTTGACGATTGTCGCTGTTGATGGAAATTGTTAAGGGTAATCCAGCCAAATATTGATAGTCAACCTTGACCAGATAAGATTTGCTTAAAGAAGCATTGGGAAAATTGTAAGCAAGGAGTTGATAGCTATGGCGATCAGATAATAGGCGTGAGGAGTTGAATTGGTTTGAGGGGAGAGAAATGTTTTTTTGTAAATTGGTAGAATTATCCATGGGTACGGAAATAGCAGAATAATCGAATTTACGGGTGATAATGATGTTGTTTTGTTTAAGGCTGAAGTGATAAGGGAACTCGTTTTGAAGCCGGTTGGCGAATAAATTGAGAAAGGGATAGTCGAGACTGCTGTCGTTGGTGGCGGACAGGTAATCCTGGTGCTGTTGAAAAACATTATCTTCAAAAAAGAAATTAGTAATAGAAGTATTAATAGGATTAGTCAATAAATAAGGTGAGGTGGGGACGGAAGTGCGATATAAGCTTATTCGACCAAATTGCCGGTCTAGTTTGACGCCAGGGGTTTGGTCTAAGAGGTCTTTAGTAGCCAGGCTTAATTTGGAATAGACAAACTCATCAGGGAAATAAATGTTGTTGTCAAAAAGGAGATATTCAATTGAATATTTTTTGAGAACGCGGGAAAGAAGATAAGGGTCTTTTTTTTGAAGCGCCTGGTCTAATTCCCAATAATATTGTTCATTATTTAGATTCCAGGCATCAAAAGCCCGATCTAGAACCGGTTGGGGAAGGGCATACCAAAGAAAGCCCGATCCCCGGTAGCCCCAGCGGTAATTAGTCCAACCCCAGAAAGATCCGGAGGGAAGATTGCCAATCCGGGCTGAAGGAGATTGAGTCTGAAGATAGCTAAAAAGATTGAAATACTCCGGGGGAATTTGGCGGCGGAATTTGGGAGAGATAAGATTACCGGTGAAAACGGGATAAGAAAAAATAGTAATCAGTAAACAGTAAACAGTAATTAACAGAGGGGTGAAGATTTTTTGGGAATATTTTATTTGGGTGAGAAGATTGATAATGGCTTTTAGGCCATAGGCGGTTAACAGAGAAAAGGAAAAGGCAGCCGGGACAATAAATTTGGTAAAGGGAGAGCGGAAAATTTGATTGACCAGTCCGGAGAGACGTAGAAGGGAATTGATTTGAGCAAAGGGCGGGGTGGCAGAAAGAAGAGCAATGGCGACGAGAAAAAATATGAGTAAGATGGAAAGCTTTTTGAAGTCTAGTTTTTTGGGGTGAGATAAAAGATAAATAAAACCAAGAAGAACCAGAGAATTTAAAATATAGCCACAAATCAGGGTATATTGATTGGCAAAGTGGGTACTCCAGGGAGCCATGAATTGACCTTCGGTGTCGGGGAAATCGAGATAGTAGCCGCGGAGGAGAAAGAAATCGGGAAGATAACCCCGGTACTGATTGCGGGCGAAACTTTCGTCAGAGGACATGAAGTTACCGATACCGGAAACCGGGTTTTTGAGGTTGGCTTTTAAGAAATAAATTTGGGGAAGAAGCCAAAAAGAATTAATTAAAAAGAGCATTAGAGCGATAAAACTATAAAGTTTTAGGTTAGAAAATTTTTTTGAGGTTATAAAATGAGCAAGTAGAATTAGGGAAACACAGATAATATAAACAACAAAAAGAGTTTGGACGTAAAAAGAGGGGATAGCCAGGAAGTTGATGATCAAAAATTTTTTAAGATTGGCTGATGGCCGGTTATCAAGATATTCCCAAAGGGAGAATATTAGCCAGGGGAAGAAACCCCAAAAGGTGGAAAATGATTCGAGAGGTGCCCAAAAATATTGAATGGTACCAAAATTTAAGAGGTAAAAAAGGGCTCCAAGAAAGGAAATATTTTTGGTAAATTTGAGAGTATTTTTGAGGCCAAAATAGATGCCAAAAGTTCCCAAAAAAAGCATGGCAAAATGCCACAGGTAACGGACGAGATTGATCGGGAGGATGAGAGTGAAGGGGAGAATAATCAATTGTCTGATGAGATCGGTGGCGTGGCCCATACCGCCAACTAAACCCAATCCCTGATATTCCTGCCAAACGGCGAAAAGGGAACGTTTGAGATTAAGCCAGATATTGAGCTCGGGCAGAAGATTATCCCAGCCGATGAGAAAAGTGCCCGGGGTAAAATTTTTATAGCAAATAAAGAAAAGGACAAGTCCGAGAATTATCTTGTCGAGGTGTTTTTTGACCAGGCGGAAAAAAGGCATTAAGAAATTATACTTTGTTGGTAGCTAAAGTCCCAATTTCAAATTGAGAGTTGCCGGCAGAGATACCGCGGATAAAATTCCAGAGGTTATTGATAACAACGGTAGGAAGAAGGGTAACGGCAGCAAATTGAGCCAGATTAAGAAGGAGGGAAAAAAGGGTCGGCCGATAACCTTTTTCGAGGGCCAAAAGCCGACTTTGAAGAGTAAGATAATAAGTTTGTTTAGGGTTACGACGGGAAAGCGAGGTGGGAAGCTGGCGGTAGTAAAGCTGAAAATCAGGAAGATTTCCGAGTGAACCATATTTAATGAAGTTGAACATAAGATTGACCTCTTCGGCGGAAGATTTGTTGCGATCGTACCAAGCAAAGTTTTTTGGTAAAAGGTTTAAATTGATCATCATAGCGGGTTGTTGCATGGGAATAGCCCAGAAAAGCATTTCTTTAATTTTTTGAGGATCGGTAGGGAATTTTTTGTAGCCAATAATGCGGTTATCAGCATCGATAACGATACATTGGGCGCCAACGGCAACAGTTTTGAGGTGTTTTTTAAGATAGGCAATTTGCTCCTGGAAACGGTCAGGCATGGCCATGTCGTCGGCATCGATGCGGGCTAAATATCTACCCCGGGCGTAGGAAATGGCAATGTTGCTGGTAAGAGAAACACCTAAATTCAGTTTATTTTGGTAGGTTCTGATTCTTTTATCGAGTAGGGCATATTTTTGGATGATTTTCCAGGAATTGTCGGTAGAGGCATCGTCGACGATAATGAATTCAAAATTGGAATAGGATTGGTTAAGAATACTGTCGATAGCTTGGGGGATATATTTTCCGGCATTGAAAACCGGCATATAAACTGTCAAAACCGGTTTTTTAATTTTATAGTTGGTCATAAGAAGTTTCGTCCCGCAGCGACGGGACTCATCAGGTCCGATATATCGGACGACTTCTTTGCTTGCTCTTTTCCTCCCCTTGGGACTTTCTCAACTTTCGTTGAAAAAAATCCCTTAGGGAGTAGAGCCAAGCTCGAGGTTGTACTTACGTACGTTTTGAGCTTAGCTCATGAGGGGAAAGGGTTACTGGCAGGTCCAGTTAGGAAGTCCTACTACTGTGTTATGGTCCCAACCATACTGAATGGCTTGGCCAACACGGAAGCAGAATTCCCAATTTGCCCACCGGTCAAGGGTAACTAAGGCAAAGCCATTAGTTACATCAATGGTAACTGTCTGCCCGCCGGACCAAGCTTGATACACACCTCCAGAGACACCGTTTACATCGGTACCACCTACGATGAGCACGGCATTTTTAGGAACAGCAATGGTCCAAACGTTGTGACCTGAAACCCCGGTCGGCATGTACAAACCAGCGGCGTGGTTCTGCTGTTGCTGCGGGTCGACGACACCAAGGATAACATCGTTAACAACAATGTTGTTGTCAGACGAAACAGTGGAGGTCGTAGGCGCAGTAGATGCGACGGTGGTCGGGACGAGAGTAGGAACGGCGAGAGTTGGTGTGACGATAGCAGAACCAGAAACAGACGATTGAGACGTAGCAGCGAGTGGGAGAAGACCAGTATCGGTAGCGGGAACAGGATTGCAACCGCGCAGAGCGATTACAGCTAGCACAACCAAAGCGATGATCAAGATAGCCACCAAAAGCAATTCCCACCACGGACGACGGTTGTTATTGTTAACAACATTTTGCCCAGTGGGTTGTTGCTTGGTAGCAGCGGATTCCTTTTCGGTCTTGGTCTCGACGACGGTCTCAGTTGTCTTCACGGGTTTCTCCTTAAATGTTGAATCGGACGACGCGGACTTGCGCACGGGACGCGGGGTACCAGCACTAGTATCTTCAGGTTCAGATTCGACGACGATCGGGGTGACATGCGAAACGAGTGGCGTGAGTTCCTTGCCGCATTTTTTGCAAAACTTGGCGCTTGTGGAATTTGGCTCACTGCACTTCTGATCGGGACATAAAATCAAACTAGCGTCAGCGACAGGGGTTGTTGGCGCGGCGGATGTGATCGAAGTATCCATTTTGCTACCACAGTACTGACAGTAACCTCCTTGGGTTCTAGCCCTTTTCTTACACACTGGACAAGTACGACGATGAGACGGTTGCTGCTGAAGCTGAGACATTTTTTTCTCCAATCAAAACTAAATTGCGAAGTAGGCTCCTTTATGGTCCTAATTTCGCGAAAGTGTAAGACGAAAGTCTTACTTCTCGATAATCACACAATTGTGATACCGTTCTGGACACCAAAGTTAATACAAAAAATTTTTCTAAAACTATAAGTCACGAAGACAAGATTTTGATTTGATATCCAAGACGGTATCACAGTGAGTGAAAACCAAGAAACGGCTCCACAACACACACCTTTTAATACCTCATTTTTTATTGAGCAAGCAAATTGTAAAAGAACTGTGATTAAGTTTCAGATGGACGCGGGGTCCAAAGAAACTGCTTCACTTTTTGGTCCTAAAGACCAAAAGAAAGAAAAGTTTTCTTGCTTTTAGTCTTTAAGCTGTTATATCCTATATTATAGCATTAAGGGACTCGAATTTCAAGTTATAAGGCCAAAGCACTGTCGAGGGGTTGGGGATCAACAAAACGATCATCACACCGGCTAAGGATAGGAATAAGGTCAAGGCTAATTTTGTTATTGTTTTGACGTGGTCTAACGATAAGGTTTGTAGCTAGGCAAGCACCGTCGTTATTAAGATCATCAACCAAATCAGAATAGAGAATTTCCCCGGTTTCTATGTTGATTAGTGAAAGACTGTAGCGGTTTTTGGGGAGATCTTCGGAATGTTTGGTGACGATTTGAAATCGACCTTCGACGCGGGGTGGGGTAAAAATTGGGCCTTGGGTAGCGTAGCGATTGGGAGTACGGCAGCCGGTTAAAGTTATAGTTAGGGGAAGAACAAGACCAAAGATTTTGTTGACAATTTCTTTGTTCATAGGATTCGCCTATGAAGGCGGAAACCCAGTCTTCGTTCCGACGTAAAGTCGGGACTTCGGAGGGTAAATTATATGTTAATAGCCACGAGCAAGCTTTCTTAAGCCAAAGCCAAGAGCTAAGGCGGCAGAAGCAGAAAGGCTACCTAAGATTAATGGTACACCTGTTGCCGGAAGGGTTTTTCCCGAAGAGGTAGCGGATTTGGTGCCGCCACCGGCGTAGAAATAAGCCCAATCTTTACCGACAGCGCCGGATTCAGCCTTACCTTCGGAATAGATTTCGGACTTGGTAACATTTGGAGTAACAGCGGATTTGTCCTTGAGAGTGACAGTGAAAATTTTACTGATTTCACTGCCGGCACCAAGATCAGGAATAGTGAAGGACATATCGGAGTTGGCAACTAAAACAGCGGGAAGAAAGGTTTTGACCTTGATCCAAGTTTGGTTATAACTGTCTTTATTTTTAATAATCATTTGAACGTCAAATTTGACGTTGGGACCCATAATGACTTTAGAGGTTTCGAGATTATTTTCCCAAGTCGGATCGTTGCTACCTTTGACCTTGAGGTCGATTTCAATCTTGTCGTTATAATCAGCGGCGAGGGCCGGGACAGAAAGAATTAAAAAAGCGAGGGCACAGAGAACGGAGACGATTTTGTTAGTCATTTTTTTTGATTAAAAAATCAATAATGAATTCTTATGGGATATTATAGCGCAAAAATGTGGTGTGTCAATAGTGTGTAGGGACAGTGAGAACAGGTAGAGACGTGCCGGTGGCGCGTCTCTACAGCAAGTCTTGGAAGTCGGGATGGGATTTGGCCAAAAGCAGGTTGACCAGAAGCCAGTTTTTAGGGTCGCCGGTGGTAGCCCAAAGGGCGTTGTTTTTTTGGTAATCGTGAGTTAAAACCAAATCGTTTTGGGCTAAATAGTTGATAGCATCGGCAAACCAAAGTTCACCTTTGGCCAAAGCGGTGTGATTAAGAGTTTCGATAAGCTTGGAGGAAACCACGAAGCGGCCGCCTTGAATGTAGTTGCTGGGAGCCTGGCCGGCAGGAAGTTTCTCGGTTAGAGAGCAAATTTGGCCGGGAATTTTGGGATTGTTAGTGAATTTAACCGTGCCGTAGCGGTAAAGCTCGGAGTCGGGTATCCACTGAATGCCTTCGACAGCTGCAGGCTGGTATTTTTCAAAAAGAGAAATAGCTCCGGCGAGAAAAGCACCGGGAGTGGATTCGATAGTAATATCGTCACCCCAAAGGTAAACGAAAGGGTCGTGGCCGATAAAGTCTTTGGCAACAATAATAGGAACGCCATTGCCGTAGGGGAAAGCCTTGGTTTGGGCGAAAAATTGAAGCTTGGCTTTGGACCAGATAAAACGAAGGCTATCGAGGCATTTTTGCTTGCCGGTTTCTTCCAGATATTTATCCAGTTCGGGGTCAGGGGTAAAGTGGTTTTGGAGTGATTTTTCCCCGTCACGATGGACGATGGCGATGTCGGTGATGCCGGCACCGATAAGCTCTTCGATGACCCATTGGATTTGAGGTTTGTCCAAAATAGGCACAAGTTGCTTAGCATAGGTTTTAACCGAAGGGAGAAAGCGGGTGGACCAGCCACCGGCGGCGATGACGGCTTTGGTGATAGTTGACATAGAATAATTCTAGCAAATTCAAAATAAGCCGGTTGATTGTGGGATGGCAAAAAGCTTATAATGTTGTATTAGAAATTAAGTTAGAAAATGGGAATAGATAACAAAGGAGAACACATAGAGATACCGAGAATACCCGGAGGAGAGAGAAAAATATCGGAACAACTTCGCCAAGAAAGAGACGATACTTGGAATAAGGCGCGAGAAGAGGAGAAAATGAGTAGGAGAGGCTTTTTGCAGAAAGGAGGAGCAGCTTTGATAGGATTACTGACTACGATAACAGGAGTAGGAATTGGGGTAGACCAATGGAATAAATATGTTTATTGGAGGGATAAGTCTGGTTATGATATCGGCGATGATGTGTATTATGTAAATGATAAAGGGTTAAATATAACAGGAGAAATTGTTCCTCGGGGACTGTTTCGTTTGAGATCTCCTTTTTGGGAAAAAGCTAATTCGGATGGGAGTAAAAAAGTGATGGTTAGCGTGGAGTTTCCGGATTATCAAGCCGGAGAATATATTGTTAAGGCTGTTCCAATGAGTGTTTTGAATAAAGTGCCGACGGCACAGCCGGAACTGGGAAAGTAGAAGAATAACAAGCGTAGAACGAAGCTAAGAGTTTTGATAGAATAGGTAGTATTTTGAATTGGGCCCATAGCGTAGTTGGTAGCGCGTCCCCATGGCATGGGGAAGGTCAGGGGTTCGAGTCCCCTTGGGTCCACTATGAGTGAAAGAAAAGCAATTATGGTTCCCGGAATTGGTCCAGCGGTGGCAGGTACTGCCTATAAGTTGGCAAGTGGGTTGTTTGGAGCCGATGGGGTACAAGTGTCATATTTTGATCAAGCAGACTGGAAAGGAAAGAAAATTGGTTTTGAAGAAGTTAGAAAAAGATTTTACGATTCGATTGATAAGCTTTACGGAGGACACGACAAAGTGAATTTAATCGGAATAAGTGCCGGAGGACCGTTAACCTTAGGGGCGATGACGGATTTGGATGATATGGTAGGGAAAGTAGCAACTTATGCCGGATGCAATCAACCGATGAATGAAGATAACAGGAAAAAATATGAAGTGTTGTACAAGGAAAATCCAAATTTTCACCAGATGATTGATGGGTTGGGAGAGGTACTGGTCAGATTAACACCGGAACAGCTGAAAAGAGTACTGACTTTGATGGCAAAGGGGGATACGGTGGTGCCGCATAGTAGCCAAACGGTGGAAGGAGCAAAAAAAATTGAAATACCAAGAAATTGGGATCATTTGCCAGCGATAGCTTTTGCCCTGATAACGATGAGAAAAGAAGTGACAGAATTTTTTAAAGAAGGAGATACGGTCAAATAGGCGGGGAAAATATATGGCCGGAAAATATAGAATTGTAATAGTTTTAGGAATGGCGGATTTACCGGGGTGGGCAAGTAAGTTGATGGCTGAACATTTGGAAGCTTGTGAAGTATATGATCCAAAGTGGAAAGATGAGAATGGGTTAGAAGAAAAAGTGAAAGGATTAGGGAAGATAATCGCCAAAGCTGCCTGCAACCCCGGGCCGATAGTAGTGGTGGGAATAAGTGCCGGAGCCGGATTAACGGTGGAATATGTGTTGAGACATCCGGGAAAAATTAGTCATATTTTTTCGGTCGGAGGAGTATTGAACCCGGATCCGGAGAAACAGGAATTGGAGCCTTTGACAAGTACCAGCAGGGGATTTAAGGAAATGGCTTTTGATTTGGCAAAAAGACTGAAGGAATTGGATTTTGATGAGAAATTGAAGTTGGGGAAGATAATAACGGTGTACGATGGAATCGATGATGAAGTAGTACCAAAAGAAGCTTTGGAGCCTATTTGGATTAAAAAGATTAATAAAATTGAGAGCAAAGTACACTTGGTGACGATTGGGTTGGCTTTATTGACGGATGTACATAACAAATTGGAAGAGCTGGAAGGAAAGAAGATTAAGTAGATGTAGGGGTGGCAGAAAGGCTTAGAATAGTTTAAAATTGCAAATTGAGGATAGTTTAGGCCTGTAGTGAAATGGTATCACCAAGGTCTCCAAAACCTTTATTTATGGTTCGAATCCATACAGGCCTGCAACGTAATGCCGATAAGTCGGCAAACGTTGCTAGGTAAACCCGCTGAAAGTGTGAATTATTAATAAAATAAATTTATTAAAAAAATAAAATAATGGCTTCGTTAGAAATGGGAAGAAGTTCGATGATCGTAGATGAAGAAAAAGGGAAGATCTATAAGGCAGTAGCACTTCTAGGGGAAAGCTTGAATTCAGATTGCGATGAAGACCACTATCAGTTTATTATTGGTGGAGCAATTAAATTTTTACACCGGCCGGAATGGGGAATAGGGCAAACAATTCCGAAATGCCGGGTGATAACGGGGAATGAGGCTTTCTTGATAGCAAAAAGAGACTGTTTGTTGGAGACACAATTAATTGATGCTGAACCCTTGAGCGGTTTGGCTTCAATAGATGAGAGTACAGCGGAACAACTGGAGTATTTTTTACAAAGATGTGCAGTGATGGCGGAAGTGACTAAAAAAAACGGAGAAATAGTTTTGCCCGATCTTTTAGGCGGGGTAGTTCATCCACCGAAAAACGGAGTTTTTCACAATTTTATAGTGGAAAATGGGACAGGAAAACTTTGGTTTGTCGATGTTTATCCGCTGGCATGTTTAAAACGGGGAAAAATTAGGTCAGATTATGCGGCAATCTTGCAAAAGACCGGGGAGAGATATGGTGACAGAGTAAAGGAGGCGACTAGACAGTTGGTGGCAGTAATTATGTCAAAGTAGATCGAAATAGTAATATAATCGGGAATGGAGATGGAACATGTACATTGGTTTTTGAGGGAGGCATGTGATGCCAAGCCAAGATGTGCCTATTGTTTTGGGCCGGCCGGAGGGAGGGGATATTCGGAAGATAGGGATATAGAAATGGCAAAAGCTTTGATAGATGGTGGAGTGAAAAAAGTGACGTTGGGAGGAGGGGAACCGACACTGGCCAGAAATTTAGTGCCGGTAGTCAGAACTTTAAAAGACGGCGGAGCTTACGTTAGTCTGCACACAAACGGTTTGCGATTGGATGATAATTTGTTGAATGGATTGACGGGATTAATAGGTGATATTGCTTTGCCGATTGATGCGATTGACCCGGAGATACAAAGGCAGTTGAGAAGCGAGAGGTTTGTGGAAAGAGTAAGCAGCCGATTGCCGGAGTTGACTGAGGCGATTGTTGGCCGGGGAATTGGAGTAGGGATACATACAGTATTTACGCGTGAAAACTATTTACAAATTCCGGCCATTTATAGACAACTAAAACGACAATCATTTAAATACTGGCGGATATATGAATATAATGTTGATTTGGCAAGAACGGCATCTTTGGGATTAGGAGGAAGAAACCAAGCCCGGATTGACCGTTATCAAGAAACAATGGATTTAGGTGATGACGGTGACCATGCGAAGGCTAATAATGATGGTTTGTTGGCAAATTTACTGCTAATGGAGGAAAGAATGATGAGATACGGAGATGCCAGAATTCAGTTTGTGGTGAGACAGGACGGAGAGGATTACAGTTTTTTGAGACCCAGTGGAGAGGTTGATTATTACAAGCATCATTCGATTAATAAAAGACGGAACTTGGGGAATATTTTGGTAGAAGGATTGCCGGAGTTAAGGAGAAAATGGGAAGGGAGACACGATGATGGTTCAGACTTAGAAAATGACAGCGAGGAGTTTTTTGAATTTGAGGGTTGCTTGCCGCTTTGGCTTCGGATGGATTTGGGAAATTATTGGGAGGAAGAGATTGATGAAATTGATGGAAGATCATGGCGTAAAATATGGCGAGTTTTTGATTTGTGGAAAGTAAGGGAGAAAAGAATTGAAGACCAAGAAAACAAAGGAAGCTAGATCATCTTTTACCGCGGTTGTTGGACATGTAGGGAACGGATTTAAAGTTGCGGTTGAGGCTCGGGCCGTGAAAGGCCGGATTTTGGAAAGGTAGCCTTTTTTCAAAAGGCTTAGTTGATTGAGGAGTTTTGAGAGTATTTTTGACGTCTTTGGCCATAATTAAATTATTCTATCAGTTTTGAGGTGGGAAAGTACAATATTTCATCGATGGTGGCGGCGTTGGCCATAAGCATCGAGAGGCGATCGACACCGATGGCAATACCGGTGCAAGCCGGAAAGTGACGGGTAGCTTCAACCAGTTTTTGATCGTAAGGATGAGTGGGGAGATGATTTTTTTGACGATAAATTTCTTCCTGTTTGAAATTAGCCTCTAAAACATTGGCATCGGTAAGCTCGGTAT
>Ga0265292_1001062_pt1 | contig 27327 bp, 28 predicted proteins | sample Munlanlewell296A_FD_189080 | JGI IMG/M metagenome (GOLD analysis project Ga0265292, IMG submission 189080) | Leachate microbial communities from a municipal landfill in Southern Ontario, Canada - Leachate well 296A | ecosystem: Engineered > Solid waste > Landfill > Unclassified | place: Canada... | reverse complement strand
TTTGCTTGTTTAGATCTTCTCATATTAAAACGATAAAAATAAAATTGTCTATTTACGTTTCCTGCTATGGAAGGAAGTAGCGAATGATGTTTTTAATTTTAAAACCGGTGAGCGGCCCCTTCGACCACCGCTCCTCGTCGACTCCCCAGAGAACCAATCCAAGGACATTGACGAAGTCGGGATCTTCAAAAAACTCTCCGAAGCTTCCTCCCGTGGCCCATTCATTGGTCATCGCCGAACCTATTTGGCTCGCGAGTTTGAGTTCTTGTTTTACGAGTTCGGTGAGACCGGGCAGCTTTGCTCCGCCGCCAACGAGAACCACCCCTCCGGGGAGCTGTCCTAGCTTCCCCATTAATCTCAATTCATTATTAATCAACTCGAAGATTTCTGCAAGACGGGATTCGATGATTTCAGCTACGAATCTGCGCGCGACGGATCCTTTTGCGTCGGGAGAAAACTTTTTAAGCTCAATGGATTCTTTGCTGCTGATTTCTTTGGCGAGAGCATAACCATAATGCAACTTGAGGCTCTCAGCCGCTCCCACCGAAATTTTTAGGCCGATTGCCAAATCGTTTGAAATATTCCCGGCGCCAACCGGAAACTTTGCCACGCCAACCAACTTATTCTCTTCATAGACACTAAGTCCAGTTGTACCGAATCCCAAGTCTACGAGAGCAACGCCGAGATCCTTCTGGGCTTTGCTTAGTGCCGACCGGCTCGCGACGAGAGGACTGAACACCAGGCCGCCAATTTCTCCCCCCACCAGTTCGACAACGCGCATTAAGTTTTTCACATGTGGAGTAAATGCGTCGACGATCAAGCTGCTCACTTCGAGGCGGCTCCCGCTGAGTCCCAGCGGATCAACTACGTCTCCAACGCCGTCAACGATAAACTCTCTCGTTATGTTGTGGATGATTGTTCTGTTGAGCGGGATATTTACTGCCTGGCTCGCTTTGATGACTCGTTCAATGTCGTCTTGGTAAATTTCGGTGTCGGCGCGAGATACCGCAATGATACCTCTCGAGTGCTGAACGCGGACTTGCGGAGTTCCTACGTTGATATAAATATTTTTTGCGGCCGATTTTGAAATTTTTTTAACCTCATGAAGCGCCGGGCCCAACGCCTGGAGACACTCCGCTAAATCAACGATAGCCCCTTTTCGGAGACCGAGCGACGGCTGTTTAAAAATCGCTTTCAGGTTCGGCTTGCCGTCATGATTCTCGGCCACAGCTACCTTAATCGAAGATGTTCCAATATCTAAACCGGTTACCCACCGTGATGGCATTTTATGAAAAATTATTTCGTGATAATAACGCTGAGAAGCTTTTTTTCGAGCTTTTCCATTCTCATCATATCATTTTCCGCATCGTGGCGGTAGCCCAAAAGGTGAAGAATTCCGTGGATCGTAAGAAAGGTGAGTCGTTCGGAATCGTTCTTGTAGGCGTCCCAATTTAGACATATTTCTCCTAAAAACTTGCCCTCCTGATTAGGGCGGGGAAATGCCTTCGGCTCCGGAAACGCCAGTACGTCAACGATTTTTTTGTCCTTATGAAGAAACCTTTTTCCAAGACGCCTCATCTCAAGACCAGAAACCAAAAACATCCCAAAGGATGTCTTGCGAACTTTCAGTATTTGTAGGACTTTCCGTCCTGCCGCTTCAAGCTTTCTTAGCGCCGCTTCCCGTTTCCATCCCGGCACTTCCTCCTTCCTCATTGTATCTTTTCTCGAATAAGCTCTCCTACCGTACGCCCATCGGATCGCCCCGCAACCCGTTTCATCGTTTCCTTCATGAGCGCATTGAAATCGCGGAGTCCCGTACTCATTAGCTCTTCCACAATTTTCCCAACTTCTTCCCTGGTAAACGGTTTCGGCAAGTAGTTGTCAAGCACCTCGAGTTCTCGTTCCTCTTTTTTGACAAGATCGTCGCGGCCGCCTTTTCTGAAAAGATCAATCGCTTCCCTTCTTTTTTTTGCCTCTTTTTGCAATACCTGAATAGTTTCCTCGTCCGTAAGCTCGCTGCCCTTGCCGGTACCGTGTTTTTCGATTTCGCGGTTGTGGAGTTGCGCCAAAAGAAACCGCAGCACTTGCGCGCGATTTCCATCGCCCGATTTCAGCGCAGTTTTCAAATCCTCGTTGAAATGATCTTTAAGCGTCATTTTAGTCGCGGGGCTCCGGCGCTACCCTACGCAAGGCCAAGCTTTCTCATCCGCTCTAGTTCCTGCCTTTTGTCTTCGCGATGAAGAGCGGAAAGCCTCCGTTTCCTTTTATTGACGGAGCGCTTATAAAAACGGCGTTTGTTTGCTTCTTTTAATACGCCGCTTCGCTTAATCCGTTTTGAAAAACGGAAGAGGAGCGTGTTGGCCGATTCTCCTTCTTTTTTCTTTACTTCAATCATGTATTCTCTGTTGATTTTATTTTTCTAACCATCATGTCAAGCGGCCCTCCCTCGGGGTTATTCACGACGCTCTGGACGGCGCCCCCCCGATCATTCAGAAATCTCGGCATAACATGCACATGGAGGTGGTCTACTATCTGCCCGCTTACCCGCCCCTGGTTAATGCCGATGGTCAGCCCATCCGGCTTGAGGCTCTGCATAAGCAACCCTGATACCCGTTTCACCGCGGCAAACAGCGGTCCTATCTCTTCATCCGGGAGACCGAGCACCGTCGGGCTATGATACTTCGGGATTACCATCGCATGACCAGGCGCCCTCGGTTGAATATCGAGGATGGCGAATGCGTGATCGTCCTCAAAAATAATATGCCCGACAAGTTGTTTGTCTCGAATCCGGCAGAATAAGCACTCCCTTGAATTATTAGTGTCTGCCATGCCGTACTACTGGGTATCGCGCCACCGTCTTTTGATCTCCTCGACTATTCTATGCAAAGGCACTGTTTCCTGCAAGCCAGTCCGCAGATCGCGGATAATAACCCTTTCTTCATAGATCTCCCTTTGACCAAGAATCAATGCTATCGGAACTCCCTCTCGATCCGCTATTTTGAGTTGCGCCGTGAGTGATTCCCGGGCCAATCCTTCCGATGTCGCTATACCGGCTCCGCGAAGATCCTCAACGAGTTTCAAACATTTTTTCTTTGCCATTTCACCGGCATGAGCGACAAAAACCCTTCTTGAAGATTTGGCTCCCAACTTTATGTCTTGGGCTTTCATAACCGCGATTAATCGTTCTATGCCACAAGCTCCTCCAACTGCCGGGGTAAGGTGTCCGCCCAAAAGTTCCATAAGATAATCATACCGACCGCCTCCGGGAAGAGCTCCCAACTCTCTCCCTGGGCCTTCGGCAAAAATCTCGAAAACCGTCCGGCTATAGTAGTCCAACCCTCGTACAAGCTGATTGTCGAGTGTGTAGGGAACCTGAAGCTCGTCGAGATATTCGAGGACGGTTTTAAAATGCGTGCTGCACATCGAGCAGAGTTTGTCCAGAACGTTCGGGGTTTTTTCTTTAATTTTCTCGCACGTCTCGCGCTTACAATCCAAAAGCCGGAGCGGATTAATCTTAAGACGCCAGACACAGTCGGGACACAGGTTTTTTTCGTGATTCTTGTAATACGCTTGGAGCTGGCGTTTATAGAGCGGCCGGCACACTCGACAACCGATAGAATTAATCTTAAGGTTTGCATTCTTAATCTTTAAACTTTCGAGAAGCCTGTGAAAAACCAAGATAATCTGAGTATCATAAATCGGGTCATTTGATCCCCCGATAATTTCAAACCCTATCTGCGAGAATTGACGATACCGACCCGCTTGGGGGTTTTCGTGTCGGAACATAGGCCCTTGATAGAAAAGTTTTTGCGGCTGGCTCACGCGCCCCAGGCTATGTTCCAAATATGCTCGGGCAACCGGAGCCGTCCCTTCCGGGCGAAGCGCTAAAATGTCTCCTCCCTTTGTTTTCAAAACGTACATCTCTTTCTGCACTATGTCCGTTTCTTCCCCTACGGTTTTGTGGAATAAATCCGCGAACTCTAAAATTGGGGTCTCAATGCGCCCAAAGTTATAAAAGTCAGCAAGTTCCCGCGCGGTCCGATCGATCCGATCCCAGTACGGCTGATCACTCGGCAGAATGTCGTGCATCCCCTTCGGGGTTTTAAAAAACCTTGACGGTTCTTTGCTCTTATTCTTTTTTTTCTGCAAAGGCATGGTTACGATGGATAACTACGGACCGGAAAACACTATCTCCTTTATGTTCTTATTGGGAGTTTTTAAACCCTAATAACGCGGCGCGGCGAAAGCTCGAAAATCATTTACCGGCCAGAGCCGCAGGCGCGCTAAGCCAACAATATCTCTCGATTTCAGGGGCCCCCACGTCCGCGAGTCAAAACTATATGAACGGTTATCCCCCAAAACAAGATATTCATCACTCTCAAGTTTATAATCGGCATTCCCGCTCGTCATCGTCCCTGGCGGCAAATAATCCTCGGAAAGCGGGAGTCCTTTGGGGTGTTCCGTATTGAAAATAGTTACTTTGCTATTTTTAATCTCGATTTGCTCGTCCGGTAGACCGATAATGCGCTTAATAAAATAGGTGGATTCGTCTTTTGGATAGTGGAATACGACCACCTCCCCCCGCTCTGGCGCTCGAAAACGATATGAAAACTCGTCGACGAGCAGATAGTCGCCATTGGAGAAATTCGGTACCATACTCGAGCCGCTCACTAAAAATGGCTGAACTAAAAATCCTCTAATGAGAAAAACTGCTCCTATGGCTACCAGCGCAATCTCCGCAACCTCGAGAATCGAAGCAAAAAAACGACGCATCGTGAACTAGTATACGGTATTGTGTATAATGTAGCAAGTATTTCTCGGCGTGATTCCATGAAACAAAAAATAAGATTTCATATCATAATCGGGCTGGGGAATCCCGGCGTCGCGTATCGTGATACCTATCATAATGTTGGGCTTTCTGCCGTTGACTATTATGCAGAGAAGGGCTCTCATCGGGCATTCAAAATCCATGCCTCAAAAACATTTTCCTACTCGCAGTTCGAGAATCTAGTGCTCGTGCGATCGCTCGTCCATATGAATATTTCTGGCCGCGCCGTTCGTGAAGTAATCAGGTTCTTCGGAGCAACTCCCGCAGAAACGCTTGTCGCGCACGATGATAGCGATATCATTTTGGGCAAGTTTAAAATATCGTTCGACCGCGGTCCCGCGGGTCACCACGGCGTAGAATCCGTCGTACGGCACCTAAAAACGAAGGGGTTCTGGCGCTTGCGTATCGGCATCCGCAAGGAAATCCCTAAACAGACCGCAAGAGCAAAAGCCTCGGAGTTCGTGCTCAAAAGAATCAATCTGGTTGATAAAAAAATACTCCAATCGGTCTTCGAAAAATCTCTCCGCACCATCGAACCTGTCGTCTAGGATCCTCGCATTAAAACAAATTAGAGTTTTACCGTAAAACTCACCGAAAACGAAAATCCATTTGCGTCCTTCCGTATCGAAGTAAACGGGAGATCTATACCTTGAAACATCGGGTCGCTCTCGAGCGCTTTCTTAAAGTTCTTAACAGAATCCTCCGATCCGGCCCTTCCTGCGAGCATCACGGGGGTTTCGGGAGTCTGGAATACGAGTCTCGCAACGATGACTCCGTTGTCTCGCGCAAGACTTTCTATCTTCTCAAAAAAATGAGTTTTGACGATTATGGTTTGTTGCGCCGACTTTATCAAGGCAACAGATTCATTAAATCCTCTGGCTTGCGCCTGGAGGGCTTCTAATTCTTTAATGTCTCCCCCGAGGAAATTTTGATTGGCTTCTAATGTTCGCTCCGTTCGCGCGAGGAAAAAATTTGCCAGGAGAAATACCCCGCACAGCAGTCCAAGCGCAACTGGAATTGCGATTCTCCAAAAACGGATAAAATGCATAATTTGTTCTTCGCGAAACTCGTCACCGGCGCTGATTCCTAAGAGACTGATTTCCCGATCTTCCTCACGAGGCTTACGACCGCGGAGCGCGCTACCCAACACGACAAACCATTCGGGAGCAATCTGCTGGTTCGTTTTTAGGGTCAATTCCCGGACTGCAAGGGAAAAATTATCGTTGACTATTTTTGTCACCTCCGTATTGAGCCCAGTCGCCGAAAGAATTATCTCCGTGAGCGGCTCCGGCCAATGTTGGCTATAAAAATTAAGGACTTGGTGGAGGTTTCGAATGATCGTTGCCTCAAAAATCTGCATTGATATTTGCTGCTTTTCGTCTACCTCGTCGCGCCAAAAATTAAAGTACTCAAAATAAAGCTTTCCTCGTCGGATGACAAGAAAATCAAGGCCTGTGTTGTCGAGACTTAAAATAATATATGACCGACTTTGATCAAACCCCGCCGTTTCTTCTCTCACGAGACGGCAGAGGGCCAATGCTCTTGATTCGAGCGCAACGGCGAAAAATCCTCCTTCAGAGAGGGCTTGGTTCAATTCATCGACAACGGACCGGTCAATAAACGCGCTTAAAATTTCCAAGCGCAGGGCAGTTTCATCCTCTCCGACCACCTGCCAGCCTGAATGCGTTTGGGAAATTTCAGTCGGCGAAACCATCTGCATGTTCAATTCAACGGCTTTCTCGAGGGCTTCTCCCTGAACAACCGGCAAATTGAAAACTTGGGTATACGCATTGATAGAACTCAACACGACGACCACGCTCGTTTTTTGCCAACGATGAGATGTGCCGAAAACTTCGAGTCGAAGGGTTTTCAGTGCGCTAACAAACCGTGAGCGGTCTTTTATGCGTCCTCCCCGGAGAACGCCAGGGGGGACCCGAACGCTTTTCATCTGCCAAATACCATCTTTAACGTACGAGAACCTCAGCGCGGCATCAGAAATCTCCAGACCTCCTATCGCCGACCGTACGCGAAGGAGAGACAGCATTTTCTCAATGTAGGGCTGTAATTTCAATTTCATAGAATATTATATGCGTTGCCACGAGATAACCTTGACCTGCCCATTCAACGAATGAATTGATACGATGACTCGAATTCTTAATTGGTAAATAGAGACGAGAGCGGTTGAGATAATAGTGGCCTGGCCGATTGCCGGCGTATTCTGGGAAACCGTCACCGTTGCCGATCCGTTTCCCACCGAAACGCCATATCCTGTGGCATCGGAGAAATCTTTGTTCCGGATAAGTTGCATCAAGGCGTCTGCGGCGCCGGACGATGCCGCGGCAAGCGCCCGCTGGGATGCCTGAAAACCGAAACTGGAATTCACAAAACTAATCGTTAAAAACGCGAGGCTCGTTGCGATAAGGGCAATAATTGCTCCGACCAGAAAGACAAACGATAGCGCCGCCTGCCCGCCTCGCGCCGATAGAAATGGAGTCGCCACCGCTATATTATATCTCCTCACGAAAACGCTTTCTAGCCCAACAAAACACGACAGGGAATCTAAGGGCTCCAATTAATGAGAATGTCGTCTACCGATGGGGAAATAGTGCTGTTTGAATTCGAGGTAAGGAAAACCTTATACCTAAAATATCGTTTATTGTTATATAAACTGTAATCAAGTTTAAGCGAACTATTAGGACCCATAGGGTCATAATAAGTATTCGATGTTCCATCCGTTCCGCTGAAAACCCATGGCCCGCTTGAGGAATTACTCGCAGCAAACTGAAACTTTACAGTCGTCGCAACTGGTTGGTTGCCTTGCCACAATACAGAGTTAATTTGAGCTCCAGCAGGTACTTCAGTATCGAAGGTGGAAGATTCTAGCCACCCCATAGTTGAGGTGGAAGTCCAACTTGTCACTACTTTATAGTTAGAGATTCCGCAAATGCCCGTAGGTGGATTCGGATCATTACAGTTAAAACTGATCCAGCCTACGACGTCATTCCAGGCGTAGTTATGAAAATACCCGCTTGGGTCAATATAGACTCGGTACGAGATACCGCACCCGTGATTGGCGCAGTCGAAACTGACCCAGCCTACAGCGTCATTCCACCCCCACCTAGAGAGATTGCCGGCCCCATCGTTCGTCACGCGATAATATCGAGGGTCGCTCTGACCAAGGGGGCAAATATTACCATTCCGAGTTGTTGCACAGTCCAGCGAGATATCTCCGACAGATGAATTCGCGTACCCCGTAAGTTGTGAGTCACTAACTACGATACTGTTAGTATTATAAAAATCGATCCATCCGATTAAATCGCTCCATGCCCAGTGCTCTGTTGTGTTTGGGCTGATATTTGTCGCCGCTCGGGCCAGCTCCGCATACGAGAAGAACAGAAACAAAAAGAGAAAAACAATGCGCACCACCGGACTATGCCGGAGGAGTCCGTGTCCCCGCCTGATATATTGAGAAAGGACAGTATGAAAATTCATTGTAATTTCTACGGGAGGATAAGAATAATCGACCCGGTGCTTGAGGAATAATCGACCTCTGTCGATGTTGAAAACTTACTATTCGTTGTCGTCGCAGGACCATTTTGGCCGGGTCCGCCTGACCAGTTCGTTTGAAAAAAAATGTTGTTTGCCGATCGGGTCAGGTACGCTATGAGCGTGTTTGCCGCGCTCTGCGGCCAACTGTACACCACGGTGATTTTTCTTGTCGATGGATCGTCGACCCCGCCGCTTGCAAGAATTTTACCAGCGGCATCGCGCCCGACATTCTCAACATAGAAATACCGCGTATAGGTAGTGCTTGCCACGATCGCCGTCTCGTCGCCGGAAAGAACAGAAAAAGGAGAGCTCGAAGCGCTCAAGTAATAATGATTCGCGGAGCTCGTGCTTAGAGAAGCAACATTGTACCAACTTCGTTCGGTCCAAACGCGCACATTCTCCAGGAGCTCTTTCCCAAGCGCCGCGCCGGCTTGAGACTTCTGCGCCTGACTTCCTATTCGGAGCACGGTCACAATAAGAGTTGCCACGGCGCCAATCATAAGGGCCCCGATCGTAACGGCAATCAAAACCTCGATAAGTGATTGTCCCTTGCGAGCGTGTCTTGTATTACAACAAAAATGATCTAAAAAAGAATTTATAGGCATCTCTTATGGAACTTGCAAAATCATTGCCTTTAATACTCAACCGAGCCGTTCATGTTGACCCGAATAGTTGAAGACATCGAGGCCGGCCCACCGCCGGAAACCAACTCGAGCGTTATCGACGTCGACGCAAGCGGAACCCCGTTAAGCTGTGAAAACATAACGTCCGTCGAGCTTCCCAGGGATAAACTCGATGTCGCATACTGAACCATCCTCGACAACCGATAATATCCTATGTGGGTACTCGAGGAATAAGAATTGGCGAATAAAGCATAAAAAGGAGACGTTGCGGTGCTATTCTCGAGGTGCACGCCCCATGAACTGCTCGATGCCTGATTCACGGATCGGCTCTGCGCCTCACGAAGCAGGGCGACGATTTGTTGCGTCGTGCCGATAAGCTCGGTGCGGCTCCGTCGGCCAGCGAGATTGACTATCGAGATACCAGCGAGCAATGCTATTATGACGATCACAATCAATATCTCAATAGAAGTAAACCCGAACCGGAGCAGTCTCTCTTTCTTTTTCATAGAAACTAGAACTGGGTGGTGAGCTGATAAATGGGGATAATAATCGAGAGGGCGATAACTCCCACGAGAAGGCCCATTCCCATAAGGAGAAGCGGTTCCAGGACCGCAACGAGTGATTTAACGCTGGAGTCGATGCTCCCGGCATAAAAATCATCCAGGGCTTTGAGAACTTCTTCAAGATGTCCCGCTTTTTCTGAAATCGCAACAAGATTTGTCACCACTTTCGGGAAAACAGTTTCCCGCTTGAACGCCTCCCCCAGCGTCAACCCCTTCGACAGGCCGTCCGAAGCAACCCGAATGAGGCCAACGCGCATCTCCTCCGAACCTACCGTTTCCGCCGTCACGATCAATGTCTGCACGATCGGGAGTCCTGCTTTAAGAAGAGAGCTCATCGTCGCCGCAAACCGCTGTACCGCTATTTCACGATAAATCTTTTTCACGAGGGGCAAACTTCTTAGAAACCGGTCGAATAGTCGCCGGCCAATCTCGGTCTTCGAAAAAAAGTAGGTGCCGAAGCTCGCGAAGAAAAGGAAAAGAACGATGATTGTGGTCGCGTAGTTGCCGATAAAAAGCCCGACGGCAAACACTATCCGTGAAAAAAGCGGCGGATTAAGGCCTGTGTCCAGGAACACTTTTGCTATTTTAGGCAAAGCAAACGTCGTAAGGAAAAGAACTATGGCGACCGACGCCACGAGGAGAATGATCGGATAAATAAGGGCGGTGCGAATGCGACCCCGAAGTTCGGCTTCTTTGATCAACGAGGTGCTCAGTTCTTCGAATGTTTCTTGAAGGTTTCCCGACGCCTCCGCCGCCTTCACTAGATTGATAAATGTTGGAGAGAACGTTTTCGGATGGCGGGCAAATGCGCCGTAAAACGGTTGCCCCCTGCTTAAATTTTCCCGAACCTCAAAAAGAAAGCTTTTTACTGCCGGCTTGTCAAAATCAGCGATTAAAATATCAATGGCGGAAAGGAGATCCGTCCCTACGCGGAGCATAAGCGCGAGATATTTCGTAAGAAATACCTTGTCGGTTATCGTAATCCCTCCGAAAAAATATTGTTTGCTCTGAAGCCCTTCTTTGAGCGGCTTCACGGAAACGGGCCGAAGCCCCTTGCTCGACAGATATTGAAGAACTTCATTAAGGCTCCCTACGTCGAGGTCTCCTTCGGAAACTTTCTCGTTTTTGTCGGAAGCTAGGTAATGATAAAGCATGGCGAGAACCGACGACGTGAAACGGTGCAGTACGACTTATTCCCCTACTACCGATTCCCTGCAAATAAATTTATGCCTTGATAACCCTCAACACTTCTTCTAGGGTCGTGATGCCAAGCTCGGCTTTTGCCATCCCGTCTTCAAACATCGTTTCCATGCCTTCCCGGCGGGCCTCGTTCCGTATTGCCTCAAGGTCAAAATGCGGATCGGTAATCAGCTTCTTTATTTTATCAGTAACCGCCAAAACCTCAAAAATACCGATTCGGCCCCGGTATCCGGTTGTCCCGCAAACACGACATCCATTCCCCCGATATAAAAGTGCCGGCACTTTTGGAGTAGTATCGCCGATACCCAATTCTCGGAATTTTTCGCTCATCACCTTTTTTACCTCCGGACCGGCTTCGTAAGAAACGATGCATGTCTTACAGATCTTCCGAACTAGTCTTTGAGAAATAATGACGTTTAGGACAGATGAAGCGAGAAATGGCGGCACGCTCAAGTCAAATAGCCGGGGAATGGCGGTTGGAGCATCGTTGGTGTGGAGTGATGCCAAAAGCAAGTGTCCCGTGAGTGCGGCTTGCACCGAGATATCCGCCGTTTCCGAATCTCGAATCTCTCCCACCATAATTATGTTCGGATCCTGCCGCAGTATTGATCGCAAACCTTCCGCAAACGTGACGCCCGCCTGAGGATTGATCTGTGTTTGGTTCACATATCGCATATTGTATTCAATAGGGTCTTCTATGGTAACGATATTCACTTCGGGCCTGTTCAAAATATTCATAAATGCATATAACGTGCTTGTTTTCCCCGAACCGGTCGGACCACAACATAAGATCATCCCGTATGATTTTTTGAGATCCTCGCTCACGATCCGCGCAACATCGGGCGTCATTCCCAGCTCTTCCAACGACAATGGTTTCTGGCTTGTTTCAAGCAGTCTCATTTCAATTTTCTCTCCATAGAACGTCGGGATGTCCGAAACCCTAATATCAACAATCTGGTTCGCCAGCTGGTGCCGAAAACGACCATCTTGCGGTTTATAATGTTCGTCGATTTTAAGTCCTGCCAGAAGTTTGATGCGGGCGGTAATTGCAGAATCAATGACTTTCGGCATCCGCGCGATCTCAGAAAGGACCCCATCAACCCGATAGCGGATAAGGAGCGTGTCTTCCAGGACTTCGAGGTGTATATCCGAAGCTCGCGAAGCAATCGCAAAAGAAATAATATTGTTCACGATCGCAACAATAGGGAGTTGTCCCGCGGCCTCTTCAACCGTCTTCGTTTGTCCTCGAAGCGATGCTTGGACGTTTTCTTCGATAAGTTTTTTAAAATCCTGTCCCTGCTCATATCCGTATATGGAAAAACCTCGGTTCAGGTCTTCCGGCATCGCAAGAAAAGGTTTGATCTTTGCTTTTAGGTGTTGCGATAGAAACTCCAGGGTCTCAAGGTCGCTTGGATTCACCATCGCAACGTCATATGTCCCGTTCGGTTCTCGATTAAATATGATCACCTGGCGCTCGCGGGCAACATCCTCGGAAAGGAGCTGGACGATCTTTTGGTCGATTTGCCTTGTTCCAAGGTTCGCCGGCTCCACCCCGAGAGCTGACGACAAAAAACCGGACAGATATTCCCGGTCAACGACGTGTTCGGAGATCAGGAGGTCTAAAATGCTCTGGTCCTTTCGGTTTGCCTCTTCAAAAAGCGCGTCAAAACGATCGGCCGTAATCAAGCTTTCCTGAATAAGTTTTTTCTTTAATTGAAGAGGGGGAATAGGAAGTTTCATAACTATTGTCCTCCGGCCCCCGCCTTCATCACCGGAGAATGAATGGAGTTAGGAGAGAGGGCGGAAGAATGTAGATTTTTATAAGTATAGCAAAGATGGCCGTGGGCAGCCATAAATAATACAACGGCGCCCTCCCTCTGGAAGAAAGCAGATAAACGGATGATAAGAGAATCCCTCCGAGAAAAATCAAAACGAGATATAAGAAAAAACCTGGATATCCGGTCAGAAAAATACCGAGCCGCAGAAACGATATTTCTTCCGGCTCAAAGAAGCGCTCGTCGAAACGACGGTTCACGTATCGCGCGATGTACCCTATAAAGATTGCCGCAATCAAAGCAATGAGGGGCGGCGCGAAAAACTTGAGTCCTGCGTACCAAAAAAAATAATTGGGCTCCAAGAAAACTCCCGTATATTTGCTTGCCGCCCATATTCCATACTGAACCCACGACCAGTAGAAAGAAACTCCAAAAACAAGGATACTGCTTAAAATAAAAAAACTGTTTCTCCGTCGAACCAAAAGGGGGCGCAGGAAAACCTGCGCCCCCAGGGCAATCCCCAAAAGAACTAGGGCAAGCGTATCGCCCACGGACATCTAAATGTCCAAACCGGGATCAGTACCCACTTCGTAACGGAATGCGTCGTTCCCCCCATCAGCACCTTCTTCCGCCGCATACTTTACGCTCTCCATATTGGCGTTCACTTCGTACACAACACAGTCTGTACCAGTTGTGCATACTCCGCCAAGCTTAGCAGTTCTGTAGGCGTAGAAAAGGTCGCTGGTCATGCTTTGAGCCGGATCCGTTGGCAAAGCCGAGATAGGAGATCCGGCGCTAATAAGAGTGAAGTTCACCGGCATCCAACCCGTCGCGTCGATGTCTTGTGGCGGTGAAGCGCTTACTGTTACCGTGCCAGCAACAAAACGAGGTGTGTACGTGGCGACTGCGCCATCGGGATCACATCCAGCCGTCATACCAGGCGCGGCAGTGAGTTCAACGTAGCAGTTTGCCCCGTTGCCTAAACTATAAGTGGCCGCAGGAACATCCACGACATAAAGAGCCATAGAGCTCCGTATCGCTGTCATGTCCGAGAACCTTACCGAATCCCTCGTTTGTCTCAAAAGCTCCGCCGGATTCAGCGTCAAAACAACTGCCGCAGCAAGAACTGCGACGATCGCGATAACAATCAAAAGTTCAATTAAAGTAAAACCCCTTTTCATCTAGTTTTTAAGTTAATTTCTTAATGATTCGACCTTTCTTTTGCTTGGTTCTATTGTACCATAACGAAACGTTCCGAAGAGCGACGCTGTGGATAACTCGATTCTCACGTTAAATACGTAAATTCCTTCGGGAGCGGCGCCTCCAGTTTCAGCCTTTCACCGGAAGGAGTCGAAAACTCCAGAGAAACCGCGTGGAGAAGGAGACGCTGGCATAACATCTCCTTTTTTGGCCCGTACATCCGATCGCCGACAACGGGGTGTCCAATGCTTGCAAGATGCACGCGTATCTGGTGGGTCCTCCCCGTCTCGGGAATAACTTCCACGGAAGAAAATCCTCCTCCGTAGAGATTATTGGCAATAGGCGCGCCCGTTGTATCTATGAACGTATCTTTGTGCCGCTCGACCCGGTAATTCGTGCGGGCGCTTTTGATCATCTTCCCCGCATGAACCGTTCGCCTTGTTGTTCCCGCTTTCATACCTATGGGTTTATCAATAACGCCCACGGGCGGCTCTACCTTACCCAGCACAACCGCCGCATACGTTTTTACAATCTGATGATGAGCAAAAAGCCCTTTGAAATATAAGAAGTACTCCTGATTCCTCGGAACGAGCATGATCCCGGAAGCCGTTTTGTCTAATCGGTGCACAATGCCCGGACGCATTGCCGTATCGTCGCCGACATCCCATATCTCGGGATATCGATCCAAGAGCCAATCAACGAGGGTTCGTTCTTTCGATGTCGCCGTCGGGTGCACAAGGAGGCCAGCCGGCTTATTTACGGCAATGAAATTTTTATCTTCGTAGATAACTTCCGGCTCAATCATAATAATAGTTTCCGTTTAGGAGAATTATGCAATACAACGTGGTGCGCGTGGATGGAATCGAACCATCGACCTCTGTCTTATCAGGACAGCGTTCTACCACTGAACTACGCGCGCAGAATAAATACCTTCGCGTTCATGTGGGCAGTAGAAGGATCGAACTTCTGGCCTCGTCGATGTCAACGACGCGCTCTACCACTGAGCTAACCGCCCCTCCGCTTTCTTCCCTTACTGGCCAGACCCTTTTAGATTCAAGGATCGTGCGCCTTCGAGATTGAAACGATTTCCCGAGTCATCGCCTGATTTTACGTTGATTGCCCGATTTAAGCTTGTTCCTAAGATTCCTGCACCCCACATAAAGGAGGCAAGGAGGATCACGAGAAGAATCCCGGCAATCACCATAAGCACTAATTCATAATGTATTCTCAAGAATCGTTTCATACTATAGTAGTATGTACCATATTATTTGTGCAAATGATCTTTACCCTCAACGAAAAAATACTCTTCCGCGGGTGGATAGCTGATACCCCTCCCCCGTTTCTTTGAGGTCGAATCCCTCGATACCAATAAGATAACGCGGAACCTGGAGTTCTAAATCCTTCACGAAAGCAAGAATGTCGGTAAGCGCGCCTCCGATATTCAGGATGAACGCGGCGTATCCAGGACTTGCATCCTGTGGGGGGGTTTCTCTTCCCTGAAAATCAAACCCGATATTTAAACGCCGGGCGCGGGCAAGGCCATCAAGCCAGCGAGGAAAATCCAGAAGCTGTTCCTGGGGCGGAAGTATGGCATCGACAGATTTTTTGTACGAGGCAGCTTCCGGGGCCGTTTGTTTAAGTTCCGCCAAGATACCGATTGCTTCTGCTTTCTTCTTAATCAATGTTCGATCAACTACTATCTTATCGACCACGGAGTCTACGTCGAGAGAAAGCCACGATAAAGCCGCCCAAAAAATGAGAATGATCACCGTGATTGCCGCGAGATTGATAATGAGGTGACGTCGAAAATACTTCTGCATCTGTTTCTTATTGTATCAAAAACCGCACCACTATTCACTATTGCTTCACGCGCCCGCACAACCAAACGCCAAACACGCTTGTTTCAATCTTCCCTCGCGGCTATGCTTAAGAGATTATGCAGGAAAAGGTTTTTTACAACGCCCTCAATGTTCTTCTCCGGAGCGACTATCAAAAACTCAGAAAACTTAAGGAGCGGCATGCAACCTGGCGCGCCAGTTGGGAAAATTGCCTGGCAGAAGGAGGAAATGCTCCGAACCCGGAAGAAGAATGGGGCCGTCTTGAAAAAATAGGTATACGATTATTTCTCGACGAGGATCCGGAATATCCCTCACTCCTCAAAGAGATACCGTGGGCTCCGTTCGGGATCTATTCCCTGGGGAGTTTCAGTGAACCGACTGCCTCCTTTATAGCCATCGTCGGCACGCGCAAAGCGACGCCAGTCGGCAAGGATGTAGCGCGTGAATTCTCAAAGGAATTGGCTCAAGCTGGATGTGTTGTCGTAAGCGGACTCGCGCTTGGCATCGACGCCGCCGCACATGAAGGATGTCTTGCCGCAGGGGGGAAAACAATCGCGGTCCTCGCAAATGGACTCGATTATTTTTATCCTCGCTCGAATGAAAACCTTGCCAAAAAAATCATCGAAAAGAACGGCGCGCTCGTATCGGAGTATCCGCTGGGATCGCCGACCCTCCCCTACCGCTTCCTGGAGCGCAACCGCATTGTAAGCGGTCTTTCTCGCGGCGTTCTGGTTGTTGAAGCTCCCAAACAATCTGGAGCGCTTGTTACCGCTCGATTTGCAACCGAACAAAACCGGGAAGTTTTCGTGATCCCCGGACCGATCACGCACCCAAACTTCTTTGGATCAAACCAACTTATTCGATCGGGGGCACAGCTCGTAACGGATCCGAAAGAGATCCTTGATACGCTCGGGATTGATTCACCGATCAAAGATGGGGCGGCCGACGACAACGCGACTCCCGAAGAAAAAATCGTGATCGGCGTTCTTCGTAAGTCTCTCAAGCCGGTTTCTGTTGACAAAATTATCGAAGATACTAACCTGAAAGCTCAAACCGTAAATCAAATTCTTGGTTTCCTTCTTATGAGAAACGCGGTCAAAGAAGACGGCGAAGGGTATATATTATTATAAAAATAATCAGAAATAACCCATGAAGCTTGTTATCGTTGAGAGTCCGACAAAAGCAAAAACGATTTCCCGCTTCCTCGGGAAAGGTTTTTCCGTCGAGTCATCGTACGGCCACCTTCGAGATCTTCCGAAAAGCAAGCTTGGGGTCGATCTCGAAAACAATTTTGAACCCCAATATGTCATTCCCCGGAAAGTTCAGTCGCGCGTTACGGCCCTCAAGAAAGTCGCCTCAAAAGCAGACGAGATAATCCTTGCGACCGACGAAGACCGGGAAGGAGAAGCTATTGCGTGGCACATCACCAAAATATTAAACGTAGGCAATCCGGAAAAAATCGCACGAATCGCGTTTCATGAGATAACCAAAGACGCCATAGAAGAGGCGCTGAGGAATCCTCGGACAATAGACATGAAGCTCGTCGATGCTCAACAGGGCCGTCGCGTTCTTGACCGCCTCGTTGGATACAAGCTTTCGCCGTTCCTCTGGAAAAAAATCGGGCGAGGGCTCTCGGCGGGCCGGGTTCAGTCAATCGCGTTAAGAATTATTGTTGAGCGCGAAGAAGAAATCAAAAACTTCAAAACGGATGAGTATTGGACGATCTCCGCTCTCCTCGCAAAAAAAGATAACGGCACGGAAGTTATTGAAGCGGGTTTATACAAAATCAATGACGATGTCGTCCAAAAACTAGGGGTCCGTACCGGGGAAGAGGCGGGAGCGATCGCGAACGATCTCCGAACGGCAACGTATGCCGTGAAAAAGGTGGAGCGAAAAGAACTGAGAAAAAACCCTCTTCCTCCGTTTATCACGAGCACCTTGCAGCAGAGCGCCGCGCAGCGGCTGGGGTTCTCGTCCAAAAAAACCATGTTTATTGCCCAAGGATTGTATGAGAACGGGCATATCTCGTATATGCGCACAGATTCGGTGAATCTCTCGAAAGAAGCGCTTGATGGCGCGCGCTTATGGATCAAGAGTAATCTTCCGGCTGCTTACTCCCTCGAAACATCCAGACTATTCAAGACAAAATCACGTCTTGCGCAGGAGGCGCATGAAGCAATCAGGCCGACGCGCCTTGATGCAAACCCCGAAGCTATAAAACTCGAAAAAGATCAATACAAACTCTACGATCTCATTTGGCGGCGGACGATCTCCTCACAACTCCCCCCGGCGGTCTTCGACGCGACGAGCATTGATATAGAAGCCTTGGCGAAGAAATCTTTGTATACGCTTCGGGCAAATGGAACCATCCTCCGATTCGACGGCTTCACGAAAATCTGGCCCACGAAATTCGAGGACAAAGAAATCCCGGAATGTCGGGAAGGAGAATCTCTGGCGCTTCAGGAAATTAAACCCGAACAGCATTTTACCGAACCTCCTCCGCGCTATAACGAAGCGAGTCTTATCAAAATTTTGGAAAAACACGGCATCGGGAGACCGTCCACCTACGCGCCGACCATCTCGGTTATCCAAGAACGAAACTACGTCGAAAAACAGCAAGGCCGGTTTTATCCGACCGAAGTAGGCATTCTGGTAAATAAGGTTCTTACCGAAAACTTTCCTGAAGTCTTCAATATCCAATTCACCGCAAAGATGGAAGAAAGCCTTGACAAGGTCGCCGAGGGAGAGGAGAAATGGCAGAGCGTCATTGAAGAGTTCTACGCGCCCTTCTCTCGGCTGCTTGAACAGAAATATGAAGAAGTCAAAAAGAGCCAGGTTGTCGACGAAAAGACGGATATCGTGTGCGAAAAGTGCGGGAAACCGATGGTTATCAAATTCGGGCGGTTCGGACGGTTCATCGCCTGCTCCGGATACCCCGAATGCAAAAATACGAAACCGCTAAAAGATCCACCGAAACCAACGGGCCTCAAATGCCCGAAATGCATAGAGGGAGACATTATCGAGCGGCGCGTGAATAAAAGAGGAAGGGCGCGCGGAAAGATTTTCTGGGGCTGTAATCGGTATCCCGATTGCGACTATGCAAGCTGGACCAATCCAATGACAGTGACGGAAGAGAAAAAAGATTCTCAAACACAAACTGTCTAATATATGAGCCTGGAGGAAACAGTAAAAAAGAATCCTCGCGGAACGATTGCCCGGGCGTTCCAGGTGGCCGAGCGCGCTCATGCGGGACAAAAGCGAAAAAGCGGCGAGCCGTATTTCAAGCACCCTCTCGCGGTCGCCGAGATACTGCACGAATGGGGACTTGACGAAACGACGATCGCCGCAGGATTACTCCACGACACCGTAGAAGATACTCTGGTTTCTTTGGAAACAATAGAAAAAGAATTCGGCGATGAGGTCGCGTTTTTAGTTGACGGCGTCACAAAGCTCGGCCGCATAAAGTACCGCGATACCCCCACAAAGCTTGAGAATATGCGGAAGATGATCCTTGCTCTGAGCAAAGATCTCCGCGTAGTTTTCATTAAACTTGCCGATCGTCTGCACAATATGCGAACCCTTGCCGCCCTCCCGCCGGCGAAACAAAAACGAATAGCGCTTGAAACCGACGAAATCTATGCCCCGCTCGCCTACCGGCTTGGAATGCAAAACTTGAGCGGCGAACTTCGCGATCTCGCATTCCCCTATCTTCATCCGAAGGAATCCGAATGGCTTAAAAAAACATCTGTTGCGCACTACGATACCCGCCAGCGATACGTGGAAAAACTGAAACCGCTTCTTGAGGATATGATGAAACAGCAAAATATTAAGGCCACGACCATTGACTCCAGAGCAAAACGGTACAGCAGCCTCTACGAAAAACTTCTCCGGCATGATCTCGATATTGAAAAAATCTATGATCTTGTCGCGATGCGGATTATTGTTGAGACTATCCCTGAATGCTATGGAGTGCTTGGCGCAATTCATCAGCAATGGCCGCCGCTCCCGGGGAGGATTAAAGATTATATCGCGATGCCGAAACCAAACAGCTATCGGAGCATCCATACAACCGTTATCGGCCCGGAAGAGAAAATAATTGAATTTCAGATACGCACAAAAAAGATGCACGAAGAAAACGAGCACGGCGTTGCGGCGCACTGGCTCTATGAGCAAAGCCGCAAGAACGAGGAGGGTGTGTCGCTCAAAAAGATAACCGAGGAGCTCCTATGGGTGAAGCAGTTGCGGAATTGGCTTGAGAAATACCGCAGCTCGAAAACCGATCCGGAAGAATTCATACGGGCAATGAAAATCGATTTCTTCAAAGATCGGATTTTTGCGATCACGCCGGCGGGAGACGTCGTGGATCTTCCCGCCGGAGCCACGCCGATCGATTTCGCCTACCACATTCACAGCGAGATCGGGAATACCTGCGTCGGCGCAAAAGTTAACAACCAAATCGTCCCGCTCGATTTCAAGCTGCGATCGGGAGATCTTGTGCAGATTATCACCCAAAAAAATAAAAAACCATCGGAGGATTGGCTGAAATTTGCGAAAACCTCAATCGCACGAGAACACATCAAGGCCTCGCTGCGCTCTAAAAACAAATTTCTTACATCTCAACGGACACCCTCAAAAACAGAACTGAGACTCACTGCCGAAAACAGAATTGGGCTTCTGAAAGATATTTCAACGATCGTTGCCCGCTCCCACCTGAATATTTTGAGCATACACTCCCCAAGTCAGCCGGGAAGCCGCTTTTCTGCCGTAAAAATCCAGTGCGAAACGACCGATCGCGCGAAAATCGAGAAGCTCGTGATTAAACTCAAAAACCTCAAAGGCGTACGACAGATAAATTACCGCTTTGTATAGGTTGTGTAGGAACCCTAGGGAGCGGCTTCCTCGTCGGCGCCGAGGCGGCGGACAATGTTCTGTAGTTCTTCCGAAGAATAAAATGTGATTGTTATTTTGCCCGTTTCCCCGCTTCGGGAAATGAGAACCGGGGTTCCGAGTTCGGCGCTCAACTTTTCCTCGAACATTTTGAGTTCGGGAGATAATGTTTCCTGCGGGCTTTTCGTCCTTTCCTTCGGCGTACGAACTCGGTTCTGTAGTTCTCTGGTTGTCAGCCGATTCGCCACGAGGTCTTCGAAAAGTCTTTTCTGCGCTCCCGGATCGTCAACGGTTAACAGTAGCCGGCCGTGGCTCTCGGTAATTTGATTTTTTGTAAGCGCTTCCTGAATAAACGGCGGGAGGTCGAGCAACCGAACCGTGTTTGCCACAACTCCCCTGCTTTTCCCCAAGCGCGCCGCGATCTCCCGTTGTGTGAGCCGGAATTCTTCCTGAAGGCGCGAAAATGCCCGTGCCATTTCTATCGGATTTAAATCTTCGCGCTGGAGGTTTTCGATAATCGCCATTTCCAGCCGTTCACGCTCGAGATCAACGCTCCGAACAATTGCCGGCACTCGTTCAAGCCCAAGGAGCTTCGCCGCCATAAGTCGCCGCTCGCCGGCAATGAGCTCATACTCAACCGCGACTCCCGTGGGCGTTTCTTTTTCCACCTTGGTCACCACTATCGGTTGGAGCAACCCGAATTCTCGGATTGATGCGGCTAACTCTTTGATACCCTCCGGATTAAAATCACGGCGCGGCTGGTGCGGATTCGGTTTGATCTTCTCTACTTCAATTTGGAAAATCGCTTCCTGCGAAACCGGTCGCTTTGATTGCTTTTCTTTCTGAATATTTTGAAGGTGTGCGTCGCGCTGAGGAGCGCTTACTGGAACGCTCGGCGTGGGGGTTTCGTGGACTGATTCTATGAGTATCGGCTCCACCGAAGAGGAAAGAAGTTTCTCTTCTTGGAGGCCCGGGGTTTGCGAAGCGCCGTTATCGCTCGGCGTTTGCCCGGATTGATTCGGTGGTATTAATGATTCCAGTCCTTTGCCTAACATTTCATTAAAGCGTGACGTTAAAATTCCCGAAATCCTGACTTGCCGCGACGCTTTCGCGAGGAGATCCGGCAAGCTTCTCCAGTAATATAATTTCATCGGCCAGCCGGGCATAAGCCAAAGCCCCCGGAGAATCCGGCCGGTATAACGGTATCGGCTTGGAAAAACTCGGGGCTTCCGCGAGGGCGACGCTCCGAGGAATTTCGGTTTCGAAAACCCGGTGCGGGAAATGCCGGCGAAGATTTTTTCCCACCTCGCGGCTTAAATGCTCCCGCTTGTCATACATAGTAAGGAGCGCTCCGGCTACCGCGATTGGATGTTGTAAGTTGTTTTTCACCAGGTTAATAGTCTCTAAAAGCTGTCCCAATCCCTCAAGACTATAATATTCTGCCTGGACCGGAACGAGCACCTCGTCGCTCGCCACGAGCCCGTTTACGGTAAGCAAGCTCAAACTCGGCGGGAGGTCTATTAAAATATAGTCGTACTCATGGCGCAGATGATTCAAAAACTTCCGGAGAAAATATTCACGCTCGGGAATGTTTACTAACTCGATCAATGCTCCCGCGAGATGCGGCGCCGCCGGAATAAGGTGAAAATTAAAAAGCGGTGACGGCTTCACGACCTCCTTCGGTCCGACCTGGCCGATAATGCCATGGTACACGCTTGTCGTCGTATGAAGCGGGCTGTACCCCAGAGCGGAGCTCGCGTTCGCTTGCGGATCAAAATCAACGAGAAGCGTCCGCTTGCCGGCCATTGCCAGATATGCGCCGAGGTTCACGGCAGTCGTTGTTTTTCCAACTCCGCCTTTCTGGTTACAAATCGCTATAACGCGCGCCATTGCCATAATTGTATGAATTTCGGAGCGTAAGCGCAAAAATTCATAAACAATTATGAGCATCCCGCCAAAGCGCGAGCGACGGCGGAGATTTCCATAAACATTTTCCTTGATTTTAGCAACAAAATTGGGCTAGAATAAAAGTCCGCCCGGGTGGCGGAACTGGCAGACGCACAGGATTCAAAATCCTGCGATCGCAAGGTCATGAGAGTTCGAGTCTCTCCCCGGGCACAAGTAGTAACTTGTTCGGAATTATACACTTTGCACGAACCTTTTTCGAGCGGAAATTGAATGAATGAGGAAACCCCGCCACCGCCTCGCAGAGCCTCGGCGGGCACCAAAGAAAAAATGTTCCTTGCTTTTCGGATTTGCGCGCGACCGATTTCTTCATAAACAGGAGAGGACGTTTTTCTTTTTGGGTTCTGCCTTCCAAGTATTCGGGCAGTGTGGCGGGGCGAAATGCTGTGTCTGCTAGACAAAGTTTGAATGTATTTTAAGCAGAATCCTGATAAAAGTTACTGATCGTATTCTGTTACACTGACACGCCTCTGTGCTTCGCACAGAGGCGTGTCATGATCTAAGGGGATCCATCCTTAGTATTCCCATCTTGGACATTTCCGTTAGGGCTCTACCGGCGGCAAGTAAATTATTTTGTAATTCTTTTAATCATACTCCTTGAACCACGAGTAAGATTTCTAGTGAATTTATGTGTAGATACACCTAACTTGCCTGCCGCGGGTAGAGCCCGAAAGGACGTATGTAGCCACAATGGGGGTTAGAAGGTAATTCCTCCAACTCTACTTCGCAGGAATTGTAAGGGTATTCTGATCGAGCGTAACCGCAGTCTGTGCGAGCGCACGGCCATTTAGCGTTGCGCCAGTTACCATCGCAATGTTTGTTTTAGCCAGTATAGTTCCCTCAAAGTGTGAGCCCGCTCCAAGGGAGACAACATCGGCAACTTGCCAGAAGATGTTCTTGGCCTGGGCGCCACCAGCCAGGATGACCTGCTTACCGGCGGCAAGATCAAGAGTTCCCGTTATCTGGAAGATCCAGACCGCATTCGCGTCGCCCTGGGCGTCGAGAGTGAGATCCGTTGGTATTGTCACCGTGGAACCCCATGTGTAGGTTCCAGGGATAAGGGTCAGACCAGTGACAGTTCCGGCTCCGACATTCAAGAAGGCGCCAACTCCTGCTGGTACCCCGGCAGCAGCAGTGTATGCGGCTTCCATGTCGAGTACAGCCGTGGTCAGCAATGTGGCGTCAGTCACCCTGCATGCAGGACCAGTAGCATCAACTGTATATACTGTACCCGTCACTTCTACACAATCTAATCCGGTAATAGCTGCACCGGTGATTGGGCTCGTTCCGACATTTCCCGTGATAGCAGATGTCGGGACATTGGTGATACCTGTTTTTGAGAGGATCACGAAATTGCCCGCTGACAAAAGATCGACTGGGGCTGAAACTGGTGCCGCAAGAACTATAGCTGCATTGTATGCAGCAATAGCGGCATTCAATGTAACTACTTGAGCATCAACCACCGCTTGAGCGGAAGCATTCGTTCCATTTGCAGCGGCTTCGGCTGAAGTAAGGATTGAGAGTGAACCAACGACATGATCTCCCGGAGTTGTTGACTCAACTGCGTTAGCAGTAATCAATCCTTGGGCTGAAGCTTTTGCTGCAGTAAGAAAAGAAACGTCTGCTAGAACAGGGACTGGTACCGACACAGGAACCGAAACGACATTAGACTGCAATGTAACAGCTGTTTGTGCCAGCATTCTTCCGTTTAACGTTGCGCCAGTTACCATCGCAATGTTTGTTTTAGCCAGTATAGTTCCCTCAAAGTGTGAGCCCGCTCCAAGGGAGACAACATCGGCAACTTGCCAGAAGATGTTCTTGGCCTGGGCGCCACCAGCCAGGATGACCTGCTTACCGGCGGCAAGATCAAGAGTTCCCGTTATCTGGAAGATCCAGACCGCATTCGCGTCGCCCTGGGCGTCGAGAGTGAGATCCGTTGGTATTGTCACCGTGGAACCCCATGTGTAGGTTCCAGGGATAAGGGTCAGACCAGTGACAGTTCCGGCTCCGACATTCAAGAAGGCGCCAACTCCTGCTGGTACCCCGGCAGCAGCAGTGTATGCGGCTTCCATGTCGAGTACAGCCGTGGTCAGCAATGTGGCGTCAGTCACCCTGCATGCAGGACCAGTAGCATCAACTGTATATACTGTACCCGTCACTTCTACACAATCTAATCCGGTAATAGCTGCACCGGTGATTGGGCTCGTTCCGACATTTCCCGTGATAGCAGATGTCGGGACATTGGTGATACCTGTTTTTGAGAGGATCACGAAATTGCCCGCTGACAAAAGATCGACTGGTGTTGGGGTGGCCGCGAACAGAGCGGTTGATCCAGCTAGACCGAACACAAAGGCAACGGCCAATACAGTTAGACTTACTATCGAATTCTTATTGATTTTTTTCATTTGTTTTATTTATTTGTTTAGTTAATTAATCTTATTTTTAATGATTATCGTTGGGTATCATCGACCTCCATGTAGTGTACATGTACACCCATGTCATGGAGTGTACACCTACGCTATATTAAAAGCAAGTTAAATTTTAATATAGCTGTGGATAACTTTAATCTAAACTTAACTATTGAGTATTATCAGCCTTTATTGGCAAGGAGACGCTGAAAACACTACCTTTATTCATATTTTTGACGCTGACTTCACCACCATGAGCTGTGGATAACTTTAATCTAAATTTAACTATTGAGTAGTATCCGCCTTTATTGGCAAAGAGACACTAAAAACACTGCCTTTATTCATATTTTTGGCGTTAACAGTACCACCATGAGCTTCTGCAACCCATTTTACAATGGATAATCCTAAGCCTATACCCATACTATTTGCATCAGAGGTATGAGACTTGTCTGCCCTATAAAATCGTTCAAATACATGAGGCAAGTCTTCTTTGGATATGCCGATTCCATCATCGGATACGCTTATCGTAACAAATCCCCTGGACTCCTCAGCGAGAATTTCGGTATGGCCATTTTTATTGCCGTAGACGATAGAATTCTTGATAAGATTGGCTAGCATTTTTTCCAAATATACTTCATCCCCTAAAATAATAAGACTCGGTATCTTTCTGGCAGTTATAGAGATATTTTTTTTATAAGCAATAGCCTTACATCTTCCTACGACAACCGTTACAAGAGACCGCAGATTTATTTTGTCATAGACAATTCTATTTTGTAATTCTCCTTTTTTGGAAGTTATCAAGGTGAGATCTGAAAGAATGTTGGAGAGATGCTTTATCTCATAGTTTATAGCCCGAAAAGCGCTCCTTGGCGCCTTCGGGTTTTTTGACTTATTTTGCATAGCCAAATCCACATTTCCTTTTATTATTGCTAGGGGGGTACGGAGTTCATGGGTCGCATCCGCAATTGATGCCACTTTCAACCTCTCTTCTTCAAGAAGTCTATCTGTCTCTTTCACTAATTCTAATTTCTTGCGTTCAGTTATGTCCCGTATATTACATTGAATAACAAGGGTCTCGCCAACCATGTAAGAATTACTTACAAACTCAACCTCAATGGATTGCCCGGATTTTGTCTCTAGAGGTAAATCCTCATAACGCAAATGGCCACCTTCTTTAAAAATCTTAAAAGCCTCCTTGGATGCTTTTATATTCTTAAATGCTCCAACTTCCCATAATTTTTTGTTTAAGAATTCACTTTTAGAATAACCGAGTAGTCTCTCTAAAAAAGGATTTACATCAGTAATTTGACCTGTTTGAGAATTAAGTATAAGTATTCCATCATGGCCAGTTTCAAAAAGGCGACGGTATCTGATTTCCGACTCTTTTAACTTTGTCTCTATTTTATTTTGTTGTTTGGCTTTGAGGGCGAGCTTTCCTGCCGTCACCGCCAGCTTGCTCCTGACACTTTCCTTTTCTCTAGCAATCGCGGCGAGCTGTTTGGCGGTCACCGCCAGCTTGTCTCTGATGCCTTCTTTTTCTTTGGCCGTCGTAGCGAGTTTACTCCTGATACTTTCCTTCTCTTTGGCGATTGCAGCGAGTTGCTTAGCTTTGAGGGCGAGCTTTCCTGCCGTCACCGCCAGCTTGTCTCTGATGCCTTCCTTTTCTCTAGCAATCGCGGCGAGCTGTTTGGCGGTCACCGCCAGCTTGCGCCGAACATCTTCTTTTTCCTTGGCGATTGCAGCGAGTTGCCCTTTTTTCATGATATTTTCAAGACGTACCGAGCTACTCTTTGAGAACAAAACCCATACCGCGTATCGTATGTATCAAAGGTTTGTTTCTATTTCCATCTATTTTCCTGCGCAGATATCTTATGTGAACATTTAGCTCATTATTTGTCTCCTCAAATTCCGGCCCCCATGCGTTGTCAATGAGCTTCCGTCTACTTATTGCTTCTCCATGATTAGAAATAAGTGTGTCTAGGAGTTTATATTCTTTTGGAGTAAGGTAGATAACTTTACCAGCACGACTAACTTCATGTTTCTTCTTATCCATTACCAAATCAGCAATCCTCGTTATATCTGGATCAGTTGTTTTTCTGCGGCGTAACACAGCGCGAATTCGCGCAAATAGTTCATTGAGGCCAAAGGGCTTTATCAGATAGTCATCAGCGCCAACATCAAGGCCGGTAACCCGATCTTCTGTACTACCCTTCGCAGTAAGCATAATAATCGGTGTGTGGATCTGATGCTTTCTCAGCTCCTTACAGACAGCAAGGCCGTCCTTCTTCGGAAGCATGATGTCGAGAAGTATCAAAGAATAGTTATTCTTCATTGCCTTATTCAAACCTTCTTTGCCGTCATAAGCCACCTCAACAGAATAGCGCTCGCCTTTTAGCGCTCTTTTTAATATACCCACCAACTTCTTTTCATCTTCAATGATTAAGATTGACATATATTTGATCATAGCATCTATCATTAAAACTTGCAAGAC
>Ga0265292_1001061_pt1 | contig 27398 bp, 18 predicted proteins | sample Munlanlewell296A_FD_189080 | JGI IMG/M metagenome (GOLD analysis project Ga0265292, IMG submission 189080) | Leachate microbial communities from a municipal landfill in Southern Ontario, Canada - Leachate well 296A | ecosystem: Engineered > Solid waste > Landfill > Unclassified | place: Canada... | reverse complement strand
AGAAAATATTGGCTCATACAAATTAGCTCAGAAAATTGGGTTTATACCTTCAGCAGAAATTCCATATTACAGACTAAGTAAATGAATAAATGGACATTGGACCTACACGACTTCTAGACAACAATATGCCAGCCGCTAATAAATAAGGCTTCGTGTGGTCGCTTTCGCGACCTAACATGAAGCTGTGTGTGCGCCTTGAATGGTGAATATAGACAAATTCTTAGAATTGCCAAAATTCTGGAGAAAGTCCAAAGGGTGTAAGTCCCTTATACACAAGGGTTATGCCTTGAAGTATTAGCAAGTGGCAAGGTGGTTTGGGGTGACCAGCCCGTCGCCCGTTAATTGTTTCAAATCTTAGTGATTCCGCCGCGACTCGAACGCGGGACCCACAGCTTAGAAGGCTGTTGCTCTATCCAACTGAGCTACGGAACCTTTTACAGGCTGCAAAAGTACATTTTTTTTCAAATTTTACAACCTGAATTTTGAAATGACATTAACATAAACAGAATGAAACAATTTCTTTATACTGTTTTCATATAGTTAACAAGCCCTTTTTTGTCAATAATCTGTTTTAGTTTTTCAGGAAGCGGTTCAAAAGAAAATCTTTCGGATCCAATTAATATTTCTCCTTTATCGAAGTTAACATTCACCTGATCACCTGGCTTATATGCTTCTACAGCCTCCTTGTGAACTATAAGCACCAATCCCTGATTAATTGAAGAGCGATAAAATATTCTGTTCACCGATTTTACAATTATAGCTTTTATCCCGGCGAATGAAAGGCCGACTGACGGATGTTCCCTTGAACTTCCACACCCAAAATTATCACCGGCTATGATTATATCGTCCTTTTTTACATTTTTGCTGAAACCAGGATCAAAATCCCCGAATAGAAGAGGCATAATGGCTACAGGGTCGGTACTTAGTATATTATAGGTATGTTTCCCGGCAAACATCTGATCGGTATTAAAGTTATCAACATCTGCATAATTCCATACGGAACCAATTTTCCTGTTTTCGCCCGGTTTTATCTCAAATGTTTTACTCTGGGTTATCTTGTAAGGAAATTTTTCTTTACCGGAACTCTTTCGCGGATCAGTAATCATACCGGTTAAAGATGAATGAGCTACAGTTGCCGGTGAAGCCAGGTAAATTTGTGCCTCCTTATTTCCCATCCTTCCCGGAAAATTGCGGTTAGCAGTAGAAATTACCGTATGTCCGTTTGCCGGAATCCCCTGTCCTGTACCAAGGCATGGACCACATGAAGGAGTAAGAACATTTGCCCCCGACTCAATAAATGTCGAAATAATGCCCTCCTCAATTGCCTGAAGGAAAATCTTTCCTGAAGCAGGTATAATATGAAGTTGAAACCCCTCTTTAACTACCTTACCCTTCAAAATTCCGGCAGCTATTCTCATATCTTCTATCCTGCCATTTGTACAGGTGCCAATGAGTCCCTCATGAACGACTGTACCCGCAACTTCAGCCACTGATTTAACATTATCAACATTATGAGGCGCGGCCACTACCGGGAAGACATTATTAAGATCAATATTTATTTCACTGAAATATTTTGCCATGTCATCGGCCCATACTCCACTAATCATTTCATTATAAAAATCATTAAGGACTTCATCAACAGGGAAAACGGCATTTTTTGCGCCCATTTCTGAAGCAAGGTTTGCAATTGTCATACGGTCAGAAATGTTGAGGGTTCTTACACCATCACCATGGTATTCGATTGACATATAGTTTGCTCCGTCAGATCCGATCATACCGATAATCCATAATGCAAGGTCTTTCGCTGAAACATTTTCCTTTAACCTCCCGGAAAGCGTTATTTTAATTGATTCAGGAACCCTGAACCAGGTTTCTCCTCTTTTCCAGATGCCGGCCGATTCGGTACGGTCAATTCCGGCTGCAAAAGAATTGAAGGCACCGGCTGTAGAGGTATGGCTGTCGCTACCAACGATAAGCATTCCGGGCCGTGCATGATACGACATGATCTGATGACAGATACCTTTACCGGCATCATAGAATTTTTTAATGCCTTGTTGAGCAACAATATCTCTTATCTCCTGATATTGAGTTGCCAGCTTTGCATCAGCCGGAGGTGCATTATGGTCAAGAACCACAAGCATCTGGTCGGGGTCTGCAACACTCTTCCCTCCCATTTTTTGAAATGTTTTATAAATACTGGAGGTGTTGTCGTGAGTCAGAATTATATCAGGACGGGCAAATACTATTGCACCTGTAGGGGCTTTAAATATTTTTTCAGCAAAAGTTTGTGGGTTCATATAAACTATACTATTTGAATGATCGTTACTATTCTTCTATTGAGGCGCAAAGGCATAAAGGCATAATGGCGTAAAGGCATTGGAAATAGATGTTACTTACTCAATAAACCACCTTTCTGGTATACTTCAAACTGGACATCGGAAAATGGCTCTGCTGCATAAACTTTTTTATCACGAAGATCCTCAATTTCGCCGGATTTCAGATTTACTTTAATCTGGTCCCCGTCTTTTAAATCCATCCCGGGTAATGATTTGCATGTTATTATCGGAAAGGCAGCATTTATTGCGTTTCTTTCGTAAATAGCACCAAAAGATTCTGCTATAATTGCCCGGATTCCCAGAGCAGAGAAGCAGTCGACTGCCTGCTGTCTTGAACTTCCGCATCCGAAATTTTTTCCAGAAATGATAATATCGCCTGGTTTTGCTTTTTTTGAAAAATCTTCAAAACCTTTCAGGTTATCGAATGTATATTGCCCCATTTCCAATATATCGGTAGTTGCAAGATACCTGTTATGAAATATCATATCGGTATCGATATTATCCTTTTGTATAAGCCAGATTCTGCCTTCAATGACAGATTTTTTTTTATCTGCGGTTACCTTTTGGGGAATCTTCTTTTCAGTTTCCAATTGCTTTTCCGGCTTAATGAATAATGAAGGCTCTTCCGGGATATTATCAGGTGTTGTAATATATCCGGCGATTGCAGATGCTGTAACTACTTCTGGTGATGCAAGATATACACTGCCTTTTCCCTGTTTCCCGGGAAAATTCCTGTTGCCAGTGCTTATGGTAACCTCACCTGCACCATTCTGTCCGACCTGTCCTGCAGCACAACCGGCACATCCCGCATTGGATACAAGAGCTCCTGCATTTTTAAAAATATCTATCAGCCCCTCATTAAGACATTGTTTCCAGATTGCATCAGTAGCCGGAACAATTTTAAGTACCACTCCAGGGGCTACTTTTCTGTTTTTCAGAATAGCAGCAACTTTTTGCATATCATTCATCCTGCCGTTGGTGCAGCTACCGATGAATGCCGAGTCGATTTTCTTTCCATAAACTTCTGTAACGTTTACTGTGTCATGTGGCTCTCCGGGACGTGAAACCATTGGCCGGAATTTAGTTACATCAATGTCGAAGGTTTTTTCGTAGAATGCATCCTTGTCGACGTAAAGGGGTATAAATCTGATTTTTGAACGTTTTTGACAATAATCGGTTATCTCCTGTGTTGGTGGAAACAGAATAATTATAGCTCCCATTTCAGTTGCCATGGAAGAGATAGTGATCCTGTCATCAAGGCTCAGATTGTCAACCGATGGACCATACATTTCAATTGAATAACCCAGGAGTGAGTTTGCCCCGAATATTTTAAGAAGATTAAGAACAATGTCTTTTGAGCTTACATCATCAGGAATTTTTCCTTCAAAGTTTATTCTAACCGATGGTGGTATTTTAAACCAGACTTTTCCTTTGTACCAGGCTGCAGCTATATCCATATCGCCCATTCCCTGTCCAAAAGCTCCTACAGCACCAAGAATATTTGCATGAGAATCGGTTGATACAGCAGTGGCACCAGGGAAAACGTAACCCTCCTCTATCAGAATATGCGTCCCGATACCGGCGTCAATATCATATACTTTTATACCTTGCTCACGAGCAAACAGGCGACAAATATGTTGATTAACAGCATATTTCTGATCAGACCCGGTAGGATTACAATCAAATGTGAATAAGGTTTTATCAGGATCATGGATAGTTAATCCGAAATCTCTGATATTTTTAACCACATTTGCACCCCCAAAATCACGAGCGACTCTGGAATCAATCTCAATATCAACAATTTCACCTGGTTGCACGACATCATATTTGGAATGGGCAGCAAGTATTTTCTCAAGCAAGGTCATTGCCATATTTATTATATTTAAAGTTCAACGGAATTTCTGAATACCAATATTTCAAGATATTATTTGAACTGAGCCCTGTAATCTCTGGGGGATATGCCTTCGGTTTTACGGAATTGCTTATTGAAATTTGAGATACTGGCAAAGCCGCATTCAACAGCAATATCATGAACCTGGTATTCTGTCTCACGCAAAAGATAACATGCTTTGTTGGTTCTCACACGGTTAAGATACTCAACAAAACCTGCTCCACAGTTTTTTTTGAAATATCTGCTGAAGGCAAAGGGACTCATCCGTGCAATTTTTGATATCTTTTCAAGAGAGATAGGTTTGAAATAATTTTCTCTGATATAGTTATAAACATCGGTCATTCTCTTATTCCCCCTTTCGTCAAATGCCAGTTTATAATTATCTGAGCACAGGTAACCTCTTTTTTCCGAGGTACACATTATTTGAATGATATTAAAAAAATCGATCACTTTATCAATTCCTTTATTACTGATCATCTTTAAGAGGTGCTTTTCAGCTTTTCTGGCATCTTCAACTGAAAAGACAATACCTCTTTCGGCTTCATTGAGCAGTTCTTTCAGGCTGTGCAATTCATGTTGCGATAATAATGCATCACCTATGGATGCAAGTTTAAAATGAACCATTATCCCATGTTTTTCCGGAAGAGTACCGTCCTGTCTGTAATAGTTCCAGCAATGTGGAATATTACCGGCAATAAAAACCATGTCGTACTGATCAAATAATTCCACGCTGTCACCAATAATACGGGTACCATTACTTTTTATATTCAGTACAAGTTCATACTCGGGATGAAAGTGCCACATACCGCCTATATCGTTGATATACGCAGCTCTGAAACCACCACCGTCATCATATAAAATTTTTTCAAGTTCAGCAACCATGGTAAAAAGTTGACATTTTCATTAGGATACAATCAAATTTAAGCAATATTTTATCAATTATTAACAATAAATAATTAAATTTTTTTGAAGAATTAATTTGATTTCATAATTTTTTTATGTAAATTTGCTACCAAGCTCATGTTATTGGTATTAAAGAGGAGATGAGCAAGGGTTGGGAGTGAAAATCAACAGGATTGTATTGCAGACATTGACTTTCACATCAGGAGCCTTAGGTATAGCGCCAGCTAACCATGGTTCCGTCCTTTTATCAGACAGTAGACACGGGAATTATTTAATTAATAAAGCCCGCTCCTGATTCTCACTACCACCCTTTCTCCTCTTATTTTTTTTGCCTTTTTTCCCTCATCATCACTTTTAAATCAATAAAATTTTAATGACCCCGCTTAAAAAATTAAATTATCTTTGAGTTCTTTCAGAAAAGGGGGATAGCTGAATATGTTTATTTATAACCTGTATAGAGTATAATGAAGACCTATATCAGAAGAAGGGATAAGAATAATCATCTTGTAGTTTTATATGGAGGCTGGGGGACTGATGAGAACGTCTTCACTCCTCTCTGCAATAATGAGTTTGATTTCATTCTTTTTTATAACTATTCAGCCGATGAAGCTCTGGTGCTTCCGGAAATGAAGACTTATGAAAAAATAACCCTGATAGGCTGGTCCCTGGGTGTATGGGCAGCAGAATACCTCTCACCGAAGACAGGTATTAAACCGGATGTCACGATTGCAGTAAATGGTACTCCGGTACCTGCTGATGACCAGTATGGCATTCCACTAAATGTATTTGAAGGGACATTGAACAATATCACCGAAGAAAATATCGAAAAATTCTATTTCAGAATGTTTGGTGATAAGAAAACATATCAAACCAATATTGACAGGATTCCTCACCGAACTCTCAAATCTTTGCACGATGAACTCAGATGGTTATATAACCGCATAATGGAACAAAAAGAACCGGGCTTCAGATGGGATTATGCTGTGACAAGTGAGATAGACCGGGTGTTCCCTTCAAAAAATCTCGAGGGCTACTGGGAAAAAGAAAAGAATACAAAACACATTATACTTCCTCTTCCTCATTATTTCTTTCATAAGTGGGAATCATTTACCGATTTCATAAGCTTCGTTGAAAACTACAAAGCTAAAAAGCCAAAACAAAAAAAAAGAGCTGATCATAAAAATTAAAGGTCTTTGATCAGAATATTTGAATCTGATTTGTCAATAAGTTTGTCAAATTTTTCCAGCATCGAAATGACTTTCTCATAATCCTTATTTTTTATGACCATTGTCTGCTCAACACCTTTCTTATCAAGGCGTGAAAAAACATAACTTACAGTTAACCTGTTTATATCTAAAGCAGGTTGGTACAACCGTTCCTTTTGTTCATTCTCATGAATAATTGAAACAAGATTCACGCTGCTGAGATCCTGAAGTATATCGCGTGCGAGTCTCACAGGAATCTTAAGAGTAATAGCGATATTCTCTGCACTGATAGGTTTCTCGCCTTTTGAAAAATTACGGATAATCATATGCATTATCATCAGCACAAGGGCACGTTTCTGATAGTTGCTGATATTTAAGGCTTCAGACTCAAACTCATAACGGGAAACATTCTGATTGGCAAACGAAAGTTCAGCTCCCAGTAATACAATTATCCAGCTACTCTGCAACCAAATTATGAATAACGGAAGAAGTGCGAAACTACCATAAATAGCACTCAGTTTTAATATCCCGAACTGCAGATCAACGTATAACCAAAATAAAATCTGAAAAATTGTTCCTGATATTATGCCCGAAATCAATGCAGGAACAAATTTAACCTTCGCATTTGGCATAATAATGAATAATATTGTCAGCGTAATCCAGCTAAGAAAATATGGTATGGACTTGATCAGAAAACTGAATATGGGTTTAAAAAAATTCAGAATCGGTGCTCTAATCATAAAGTCTGCAAGTTCAGTACTGATAAAAACTGTAATGCTACTTGAGAGGATAATAAATACAGGTGCAATAAGCATCATGGTCAGGTAATCAGTAAATTTTCGATGCCATGGCCTTGAAGATCTGATTTGCCAGATATGATTGAATGAGCTTTCGATATGCTCGAGCAATGACATGACTGACCAGAAGAGGATTATAATTCCTACTCCGGCTATATAACCACCTCTTGTCTCATCGATTGCATTCCTTACTTGTGGTAAAAACTTGTTCAGCACCTCCTGGTAAGACTGGAACTTCTCGGTTATTAATTGTTCAAGATTCTGATCAAGACCAAAGCCCTTGGCAATCGCAAACGCTATGGCTGCAACTGGTATAATAGAAAGAAGTGAATAAAATGTCAAAGCAGAAGCCCGGAGCTGGACTTTATCATTTGAAAATCCACGAGCAGCCAGGACAATAATTCTCATTTGTTTAATAAGGAATGTTTTTCCTCTGGAAATTTCTGCCAGCGGAGTATTCCAAATTATATTATTCAAACGCTTTATCTGGTTCAGAGCCCATGAAACAGGATTTTCCATAATTTTTATTTCTTATAATATCAATAAGGTATGGTTGATCTAACACTATGGATCAAATATACGAAATACCTGAGGGTGTGTAATAGAATCAAGTGTAAATAATTGCTATTTTCACTCCTTAAATAAAATATGAAATGAAGGTTGAAATTCGAGTTTGTTAAAGGAGCCCGAAAAGCGAAAGGAGTTACAGTTATTATAGATGTATTCAGGGCTTTTTCAGCGTGAGATATATTAAAGCTCTTAATCCTGAACATGTGTCACTTGTAGCAATGGGTTACAGAGCAACCCTATTGATTTTTCACCACCAACCGACTTTTTTCTCTGTACCATGATAGACAGATTCAATTTCGTTCTAAAAGCAGAAACAAGATTTGATGGCAATGTTGATCTTATGAAATTAGATATTTAATCAACCCAAAGCAACTTTAGCAGATCAGAATAAATACTATGCGAATAAGCTTACTATAGAAATATTTATATTGCCTTCGCAATAATATTTTATTTCCTGATTATAACAATGATTAAAAAATCGGGAGAACATTTCTTCTCCTGTGAATTTCGCGATAAGTGCAGAACATACATATTTTATAAAAGCCAAACAATCTGAGGGAAATATTACTGGAGTCAAGTCTGATCTCCATCCGGTCCCTATATCTGATAAATATCCCGGCTAAAATGCGTGTTAACTTTAAAAATCTAAGTCTGTTATAGACCCTTAGAATTCTGACGGTTTCAGAAAATGCCTTTTTATCGGTAACTATATCAAATAGTTTGCTGAGGTTTTCGATGCCCAATTTCGTTTTATTTAGAAATTCCTTGTTCGATTCAAGTCCCTCATGCATAAGGCCATTATCGATATGAAATATGTCAATTCCGGCTTTTTTCAACTGGTAACCCATAAGAGTGTCTTCATGACCATATTGTTTCAACTCTTCATTAAACCGGATTTTAGAGAAGACTGATTTATCGATAAGAACATTGAATGTTGAAAAACTTGCATGAGGGTGCTTATTCCTTTCTGCTGCTTTCAGTTGTTCTTTACTCTTTCCGTATTTCCACCTGAGAAGTTTGTCGGGATCTCCAGGAGCACTGTCATGATATAATGTTCCGCCGCATAATACACTGGAGACAGTTAAAAAGGGGAGCCATTTAAGTATATAGGCTTCAGCAGTACCAGGTAACATTACATCGGCATCAATAAAGAGTAAAAAATCACCTTTAGCTTTAAGAGCCAGCCTGTTTCTGATTGCAGCTCTTCCAATATTTTTCTCTGAAGAGATCACTTTTACACCATCACCTTTAAGTGACCGGTATTTTTCTCTGAATTCCGCTGACGAACCGTCATCTCCAATAAGTATTTCACAGAACTCAGGAACTTTCCCCAGGGCACTTTTCATGCTGTGTACAAGTGCAACAATATCATAATCATATACAGGAATAAGCAATGAAATCTTCATTTTTCTGTCCTGAGTTGATAAATCAAAAGTACGATAAATTTTCCTAATATTTATTGAACAAACTTTGGCAAAGAAATTGCAATAGCTAATTTTGCAGATGTATTTAATAATCTGACTTATAAATGAAAAAAATATTTTTTGCTGTTTTACTGTCAATGATTTCAGCATTTTCATTCAGCCAGCTGAAAAATGGTTATGAAATTGATATTACCATTCGCGGACTTCAGGATTCTGCTATTTATCTGGCTTATCATCTTGGTGACAAGCAGTACATTAAGGATACTGTCAGGCTTGATAAAGCAGGTCATGGAATAGTGTTGGGGCAGGAAGTTTTGCTTCAGGGTATTTATATGATTGTGCTTCCCGGAAAAAAATATTTCGAAATATTGATATCCAAAGATCAGTACTTTGCCCTTAACTGTTCATATAATGATTATTTCAGCACATTAAAATTTACAGGATCTGATGAAAATTCTGCATTCATTGAATACCAGAAAAAATGGATGACTATGCAGCAGAAAGCAGGCTCTATTGCCAAAAGAGTTCAAAACAATAAGCAGAACAGCGATTCCCTGAAAATACTTTCTTCAATACAGAAGCTTCAGGAAGATAATATGAAATCGTACCTTAAGAGTGTAGTAAGTGCGAATAATGGAAATTTGCTTGGAACACTGGTTAAAGCATTCCTCCCACTTGAAGTTCCTGAATATTCAGTTCCTGCGGGAGTTCCAAATCCCGATTCGGTTAGATGGGTTTGGAATTATAATTATAACAAAGACCATTTCTTTGACAATATTGACCTGACAGATGAGAGATTACTCCGGACACCAATATTGTATGCAAGGCTTAATGCTTTTTTCACAAGCGTAGTAATTCAGTCACCCGATTCAATAAACAAGGAAATCGACAAAATAATTCAAAATTGCAAAAGCAATAATAAGATATTTCAATTCATTTCTGTATATCTTTTTAACCATTTCAGGGAAAGTGAAATAATGGGGCACGATGCAGTGATGGTTAAACTGGCTGATGATATTTATCTTTCAGGGAAAGCCGATTGGGTATCAAAAGAATTTAAAGATGACCTCCGGAAACAGATCGAGTTGATAAGGCCTAATCTGATTGGCAAAAAGGCAGAAAACCTTGTAATGGACTCATATAAAGGAATATTTGTTTCATTATATGATGTTAAAAAGGAGTTTACCATACTATATTTCTGGGAGCCTGATTGTGGTCATTGCAAAGAGGTTACCCCAAAGCTTAAGGCTTATTATGAAAAAGTAAAAGACAACAATATTGAAATATTTGCAGTATGTACTACAGCAGATAAACCAAAATGGACAAAATATATTGAGGATAATAAACTGACATGGATAAATGGATGGGATCCGGAGAGAAGCTCACGTTTTGACTACTACTATAATATTCAGTCAACCCCGATGGTTTATATCCTTGATAAAAATAAAAAAATAATTGCCAAGAAACTGGCTGTAGAGGACATTGCATCCTTCATAGATAATTACAGGAAGTTTTTCAAATAGACAGGGTATCTTCCTTACTTAAGAAGCTTACCAGTTCATAAATTGACCTGAACTCTACCGAGGAGATGTTGGTTGTAAGTTTCCATTCCCTATTGTTCCCTGACGGTATAATTATATAAGGTATTGTCTTCACTTCTGATAAAGAAAAGCCTGCTCTGTTGATTGCTTTTTCTGTCCAATGTCTTCTGATCCCATCACCTTCTATAAATATCCTGCCCTTCTCCTCACTCCTGAATGAAAAAGTACCATTTTCAGAATTAAATTGCACGGGTGATGAATCGAAAAGATGATCAAATGCCCCTTCAATCATAATATCTTCAGGAGCCCCTTCCATGAGTCTGTTATCAAGTATCAGCCAGATTTTATCTGATTGACTAATAGCCATATGCAGATCATGAGTTGAGAAAATTATTGTCTTTTCACTTTTATGTGAAAGCAAATGCATAAGATGAAGAATCTCATATTTGCTGCCTATATCAAGAAAGGCAGTAGGTTCGTCCATTACCATTATTCCTGTATCCTGTGCTAAAATCCTGGCTATCATAGCTCTCTGTCGTTCCCCGTCAGAAAGTTCGGAAACGAACCTATTACAAAAGGCTGACATTGTGGTCTTCTCGATAGCATCCATTATAACTTCATGATTTTTCGTATCAATTTTACCCATCCAGTTTGTGTGAGGAAACCGGCCAAGAGCAACAAGATCATATACACTCATATTGCTGACCTTCACGATTTCAGTCGATATATACCCGACTTTTTGTGCAAGGTCCATTCTTGAATAATCTCTGATATTTTTACCACTATAAAAGATTTCACCTCCCAGAGATGGTTGCAATCCTGTCAGGGTTCTTAGAAGTGTGCTTTTACCAATTCCGTTCCTGCCAATAACAGCGATAAGTTCCCCTTTATTAGCGCAAGCATTAAGCGGAGGTAACAGGACATTTTCATGTCTTCCTGAAACATACCCGATTTTTAGTGAATCGAGAGATAATATTTCTGTTAAGTTCATTTTCATTAAAATAGTCCTGAATATTTCCGGTTACGCAAGATTACCCAGATAACAACGGGAATACCTATCAATGATGTAACAGCGTTAACAGGAAGAACATTGTCTGATCCTGGAAGCTGCGAAATAATATCACTGGCGAGCATAACTGCTCCACCCGTGAGAATTGTTCCGGGTATTAAAATCTTATGATCGGAAGTTTTAAATAGTATCCTTGCTATATGCGGTACTGCTATTCCAATAAACCCGATGGGTCCGCAAAAAGCTGTAACACTGCCTGCCATGATACTTGTACATGCAAATATCACTACCCTGGCAAGCCTGACATTCAGTCCGATACTTCCGGCATAATTTTCTCCCAGCAATAACGCATTCAACATCTTGGCTGAAAACAGGCTCAGTAGTACTCCGACCGAAACACAAATAAGAAGTACATTAAGCTGACTTGAAGTAAGATTACCTAAACTTCCCATTGTCCATATTACATAAGCTTTTAACATTGTCTCATTGCTGAAATACTGCATAATAATCACAATTGCAGATATCCCGCTTGATAGCATAATTCCGAGTATAAGAATGGTCATAATATCTTTTACTCGCGAAGAGATGAACATAATCAATATCATTACAGCACCAGCACCTGCCCAGGAGGCAGCCACAAGAATCCAGTTTCCAAGTCCCTTTAAACTGTCGGGTGATATGTTAGCAGAAAAACCAAGAATAACAAAGGCAACACCCAGACTTGCTCCCGAGCTTATACCAAGAACATCTGGCCCTGCCATAGGATTCCTGAAAACAGTCTGCATCTGCAATCCACTCAATGATAATGCAATACCAACAATTAAAGCAGTAATAGCTTTCGGCAATCTGAATTTAAGAATTATGGTTTCAAAGTTACTGTCAGTATTGGTAAAAATAGCTTTTATCACATCAGAAGCCTTTATGCTTACTGACCCTAAGAATATATCGAGAATGAGGAAACAGACAACAAGAAATAAAAGGCCTGCAAAAAACAGTTTTTGCTGTTTTCCGTATGATAAAACGTGGGCTGTTTCAATCTGATTTTCAGTTTTCAACTAATGGTTTATTAATATATTTTTTTGTAATAAAACAACTCATTATCAATGAATAATTCTGGATGCAAAATAGACGCAATGTCTTTTAAAATTACATGCGGATAAAGGCTTCCGCTCTCCCAGTAATCATTTCCCCCATTCGCTGTAATCCGTTTGTTATTATTGTACAAATTTCCATTTTTAAAGCAAGGAAGTCCTTCCAGCCGTTGATCAACTAAAGAAATTTCATCTTTGGTATTTACACTTCCGATGTTTAGCCAGTAGTCTGCAGTCAATGCACTTAAATATACATTTTCGATTCCGAAAGGCATCGATACTGAAGATTCGGTATTTTGCCAGAGATAACTCCCGCCGGCATCTCTTATCAACTTACTGATAAATGAATTACCGGGTGAAACATACCAGGTGTCTTTAAAAGGAAGTCCCAGCAGAACTTTAGGTCTGTCAGAGATATTCCGGTTTATATATGATTTCGTCTTGTTGTAAGCTTCAACTTCGGAATTATAAATACTGTCAGCCAAACTTTCTTTACAATATAGTGCCCCGAACAATTTAATCCATTCTGCTTTGCTTAAAGGGTCTGTCTCGAGATAGTCGGCATTAAAAACAACTTTTACACCTAACTCCTTTATTTTTCCAACGTAACCAGCTGATTCGCTTCCTATTCCATACATCATTATAAGGTCGGGAGAAATCTTAAGTATCAACTCCTTATTTAAATTGGCCTCATACCCGACATCCTCTATTAGCCCTTTTTCAACGTTTCTGATAAGACTACCTGAGAAAATGAATCCGGTTCCCGACACTCCTGCAATAGTGTTCTCTTCACCTAATGCTGAAATCATTGCAACATGTGTAGTCGACATGCAAACTATCTTTTTCAGGGGGACAAAAATGACCATTGAAGAATCCAGTCCATCGGGTAATTCAGATCCTCTGCTGACAAGATAAAAAGCCTGGGTTACATCATTCGCTCCCTGCCATGGATTAATGATAGTAACTATAGTACAGCTGTCATTTTTCTGAAGAGTGAATCGCTCAGCTCTTGATATCAATGCCCCGTTATCAGTGATGCTGGTACTGGGATGACTCTCCTTTGTACCACCGCACGATTCAAAAAGAATTATCAATGTGGCAAGGACAGAAATTACCGGAAACTTCATATCTTATTTTCAATTTTAAACCTGAGGTCGATAAAATTCTCCTTAAAATTGAATTTCATACCACTGGTGAAGTTATTAATAGTATGCCCGGCGGAGGTACCCCTGAATGAAGATGTTGCAGCACCCCCTGAACCATAATATTTTATAAATAAGGGAGTAGTTTCATTGAGCACTTCGGTCAGGGAGAAGAGCGGGTAATCATTTAGCCGTGCGGAATCGATACTATAAAACTTGAAGCCCGGCTGCTCTGAACTGATCTGTTTTCTCGTGATTACCACTTCCTGAATTTTCAGGGTATCGTTTTGAAATGATAATTGTCCGTTTAATTGTAATGACATAAGGCCTGCAATAAAGAAGAGGCTCGCTCCTGAAACGGATTTCATAGTTTTCTGGTTATTAATTTTCTCCATAATAATACTTATCATTTGATATGATAACCATTATCCGGGGCTGACAGGAGATTAAGTAAGGAATCATTCGATGATCCGGCGCTTTTTTTCCCGAAAGCTGTGAATATGGTTTTGTCTGGCAGGTCTTCTGACTTATCCCGGTTTTCTGAAGCCTTCCCATCCGCCGGCTGGCGGACAGTGGCAGGTATTTCACAAAACCATCATCGTTAAAACGATCGGGCATCACAGCAGCGGGTACTGTTGCGGATTCATACCGCATTCCCTTTTCATTACAATGATTTTATTTCATTGTAACACCAAAACATTACAAATATAAGTGATTTTAAAAGATTGGCATCAGGAAGAATAATATCAGATATCAACAGTTGTTAACAATTGTGTATTATTTGCTGCTACTCTAAATAGTGCCGCAGGAATTTCTGACAATAAGTTCAGGGGAGATATTAACCTGTCGTTTAAATTTTCCTTTACCTGAGTTTTTAACTTCTGACCAGATCATGTTTGCAACTTTGGTTGACATTCCTGAAAGAGGCTTTCTCAGGCATGTTACAGGAGAAAACATAAGATCAAATCCGGTTCCTTCCTCCATTGATACAACTGCGATATCCTGAGGAATCCGTAACTTCTTTTTCCGGAGCAAAGTCATTATTGGGTAAACGAGGCTCGCATTCATAATAATCATAACATCTGCCCGGTAAGGAGGGCGAAGGAATTTTTCGAACTGGCCAAAGTCTATTTCATCACCAGCCACCGGTTTATCCAGTTCAACAACAACTGGTCTGTTTACACCAGGTTTCTGACTAAAAGCATCAATAATATCCTGAAGAGCAGTAGTATCCGCACGGAATGATCTCCGATCAGCAATAATTATAATGTTTTTATACCCAAGTTTATCAATGTGGTTAACAACGAGAAGAGCACCAGCAGCAGTATCGGTGCTGACTGTATTAAGCCGTAATGTTTTTACCGATTTTTCAAGAAGGACGAATGGATAATCTGTTGTCCGAAGTGCCCTTATTGTAGAATCATCAGCTGCATCTCCAAGCAGGATAAGACCACTATAGAACTTTTTAAACGCTCCCACAAGCCGGTCGTATCTCTGATCATCCGGATCCTTTGTCACAATAGAGAATCCGACTCCAATACTTGAAAATGCTTTTTGAAGATATGGTGTTATCTGATTGACAAAGGGATCACTAAGGGAAGGAACTATCATCCCCAGAACGCCAGGCTTATCTTCAATGGAAGAAGTTTCATTTTTTTCGTGCAGCGATTCAAAATAGCCCATTTGCCTTGCAAGGGTGAGCACTTTTTCCTGTGTATCCTTGCGGATACCTTGCTGGTCGGCTTTATTATTAAGTACAAGCGATACTAATGTACCCGATACGCCCAGCCTTGCAGCTAAATCTTTGTTTTTAAATTTTTTTTTCATTTCCCCTAATAATTGAAAGAAATAAATTTAGTACTTTTTTTGAGTCAGAGCACTAAATTAATAATTTTTAACCTTTTTTAAAAGAAAAGGTATTGCCGGGGCAATACCCTTATTATAAAGTTAGTTCAGTAATCTATTTTTTAGGAGGGTTAATTCCCCTTTGCCTAGCAGCGGATTCAAGGCGTTGTTGCCATTTGGATTTTTTCAGCGGCTTCTTTTTATTCTCCTCGAGCTTTGCCAGGACTGCATCGGCATTTATAAATCTTTTTGAAATTATATTCTGACCATACGTAATCATATTTGCAAGGAAATAGTAATAGGTAAGGCCTGAAGAGAAATTATTCAGAAACACCATGAACATTACGGGCATCATATACATCATAAGCTTCATTCCGGGTTGATCAGAACCCGGAGAAGAACCTGTCATCTTCATCGTAAGCAATGTTGAAGCAGTCATAAGCAGTGTAAAAAGGCTTACATGGTTTCCATACATTGGAATAGTGAATGGAAGGGTTAATATTGAATCGTATGTTGACAAGTCAGTAGCCCAGAGGAAGTGTTCCTGTCGTAATTCAATTGAAACAGGAAAGAACCTGAACATGGCAAAGAGTATCGGCATCTGAAGGAGCATTGGAATACATCCTCCCATAGGGTTGACACCTGCCCTCTTGTACAGATCCATAGTAGCCTGTTGCTTTTTCATTGCATCTTCCTTCTTAGGAAATTTTTTTCCTAATTCCTCTACCATTGGCTTAAGAACCTGCATTTTTGCCTGCGACTGGGTCGATTTAAAAGTCAGAGGAAATAACGCGAGCTTGATAATTATTGTCAGTATCAGAATAATAATACCATAACTACCTATGAAATTGTCAAGCCAGTTAAAGATTGGAATAATAGCAAATCTGTTGATCCAGCCGATAATATTCTTACCAAGAAAAACAATTTTTTCAAGCTCGAGCCCTTCTTTTTTGAGAGTAGTAATGGAATTTGGCCCGTAGTACAACTTCATGCTGATAGCATTTGAAGAGCCTGGATTAAAAGGAACTCCGACCTCAGATGTATAATACCTGATGTATTTTTGGGAAGTTAACGTCCGTGTTGATGAGACTGTGCCATTCAGAAAGAAATCATTTGTTAAAAGTACTGACGAAAAAAACTGATCCTGAAAAGCAATCCAGCTAAGTTTGGTAGTGATATCAACTTCCTCTAATTCTTTTTTTGAATTTATTTTCAGACTATTGACATCATCCTGAAAATATTTATACTTAATTGTTGAATAATTTTCTTCATTCTGCCGTCCTTTTTCCTGCTGGGGAATATACATTTTCCAGTCTAAAGTAAGACTATTTTGATTTGAAGCGATGATGCCTTCCATTGATTTGAAGGTTACATCAAAGTCAACCATATACTTATCAGGAGCAAGGGTGTATTTATATTCGATATATTTATCATCACCTGCCATTAACCTCAGGATGACACTATCCGGCTGAGAAGTTACAACAAATGATTTTTGGTCCGATACCGGTTTGAAATAAAGGTTGTTCGTCTGAACGGCTTTATTATCCGAAGTGAAAAAATTAAAACCAAAAACAGTTGAGTCACCTGAAAATAGAATCAGAGGAAGTGAATCATAGGTCCTGTAGTCTTTTAATCGTGCAGAATAAACCCTTCCACCCTTAAGTGATATTTTAAGTTCAACCTTATTATTTTCAAGAGTGATGAATTCGTTTTCACCTGATGCCGATTGAGCAAATATTCCATATTGGTTTATATCTGTCGGAATAGAAGGAGTGTTAGTTGTCGGAATTTCGGTTTTTGACTTTTGGGAGCTTATTGTATCGGACTTCTGGATTTCTGGGACAATCCTAAGTTTTAGGTTGATTTCATTTATTTTTGCAATTGCATCAGGTTGATTGGGTTTAAATCTCAGGGCATTAATATATTCTGCTCTTGCTGATTCCAGTTCACCTTTGGCATAATGAGATTCTGCAACAATGACAGCTTTCTCATACGATTTATTCATCCGGCTGCTATTAAATATGCTAAACCCTATGAAGATTGCAAAAATCAGAATAATGCCTGTTATTGTATTTCTATCCATTCTTTCAGGTGAATTAAGTTAAATTGTTTTTGATTTATAAATTCTGCGATTAATAATTATCTTGTTGAAACGCAATGCATTGCGTTTTTACCCTATGCATGCTTTTATGAAATGAACGAAAAGTGGATGAGGATTAATGACTGTACTGCTGTATTCGGGATGAAACTGGACTCCGATGAACCACTTATGATCAGAGATTTCCATGATCTCTACCAGATTTGATTCGGGATTAATCCCAACGGGAACCATTCCGTTTTTCTTAAAATCGTCAAAATACTTATCGTTGAATTCATACCTGTGTCTGTGTCTCTCAACTATTTCTGTTTTCCCGTATAATTCGTATGTCTTTGAATTTTTGCTGATGATACATTTATACCCTCCGAGCCTCATTGTTCCTCCTTTATCAATAATACTTTTTTGTTCCTCCATCAGATCTATTACCGGGTACTTTGTTTTATGGTTAATTTCTGTTGAATGAGCACCTTCGAGTTTCAGGACATTTCTGGCAAACTCAATAACAGCGCATTGCATACCAAGGCATATTCCCAGGAAAGGAATATTGTTTTCCCTTGCATATTTTGCAGTTAAAATTTTACCTTCAATACCTCTTGATCCGAAGCCTGGAGCAATCAGGATACCATTAAGACCACTTAGTCTATCTATAACATTTTTTTCGGTAATATCTTCTGAATGTATGTATTCAACATCAATTTCGCATTCATTCATAGCTCCGCTATGTATAAATGATTCTGCAATTGATTTATAGGCATCGGGAAGTTCAACATATTTTCCAACCAGTCCAACCTTAACAGAATGTTTTGGATTCTTCAGTTTTGTAAGGAATTCTCTCCATTCAGTAAGAGGTGGTTCACTCTCAACGGGAAGGGCCAGTTTTCTCAGTACAGTCCTGTCAAGCCCCTGGTCAAGCATTTTTATTGGTACTTCATAGATTGTTGAAACATCAACTGACTCAATTACAGCATTTTCTTCAACGTTACAGAAGAGAGCGACTTTTCTTTTAATATCTTGGTTTAGGTGTCTTTCTGTTCTTAGTACTAATACATCTGGTTGTATTCCTGTCTCGAGAAGTTCTTTAACAGAATGTTGTGTTGGTTTGGTTTTTGATTCTCCGGTTGAGGAAAGATATGGCACGAGAGTCAGATGGATTACAATGCAATTTTGCGCACCAAGTTCCCATTTTAACTGGCGAACAGATTCAATGTAAGGAAGTGATTCAATGTCACCAACTGTTCCTCCGATTTCTGTTATAACTATATCAAATTTATTACCTGAACTGACAAGTTTGATTCTCCGTTTTATCTCATCGGTGATATGAGGAATTACCTGAACAGTTTTGCCAAGGTAATCGCCTTTTCGCTCCTTATTAATAACAGACTGATAGATCCGGCCAGTGGTGACATTATTAGCCTGGCTGGTAGGGACATTTAAAAACCTTTCATAATGCCCAAGGTCAAGGTCTGTTTCTGCTCCATCAAGCGTTACATAACATTCCCCATGTTCATAAGGGTTGAGTGTTCCAGGGTCAACATTAATATAAGGATCGAGTTTCTGAATGGTTACAGAATAGCCTCTGGCTTGCAATAGCTTAGCAAGAGAAGCAGAAATAATGCCTTTCCCCAGAGAGGAAGTAACTCCCCCTGTAACGAATACGTACTTAACATCTGTCAAAGCAAGAAAGTTTTTATTTTAACTATCTGATTTCATTTTTATTAATCGTCAAGACCAGACTGGTCTATCATCTTGACTTTTTCTTCAAGTGTTTTAATCATTTTTTTGGCGCTATCGATTTTTTCTTCAACCTCTCTGATCATTGTATCAGCATTGGCTGATTTTGCAAAAAAGCCAATATTATTTTCCCACAAGACGATATCGCTTTCCAGCTGTTTGATCTTCGTAAAGAATTTATCCCGTTCATTCCGGACTTTTCTTGAGGCTTTCGGATTTGCCTTAAGATTGTCAAGTTTGGTTTTATATTTGAGAATATTCTTATCTTCATCTCCAATTTTCAACTTATCAAACTCCTTATTAAGAGCATTCCGGTATTTATTTGTGATTTCATCTTTCATATTAAACGGAACGAATCCGATATCGGTCCATTTTCTTTGCAGCTCTTTAAGACGTTCGAACGCAGCGTGAACATCTGCTCCAGGTTCAAATTTCTCCAATTCCTCTATGATAGACAGTTTTGCTTTCAGGTTATCTTCATATGATGTATCCAGTTGCGCAAAAAAACTGGCTTTCCTGTTGAAAAAGTGGTCGCATGCTTTTCGGAATCTCTTCCAGCTTCTTTCAGATTGTTTTCGGGGAACAGGGCCAATTTCTTTCCACTCTTTCTGGAGCTTAATCAATGCATCGGAAGTTGATTTCCAGTCAGTACTCTCCTGAAGAACTTCAGACTGGATACATAATTCCGTTTTAAGCTGCAGGTTATTCAGTTGAATCTCTTTATTGTCAGAGTAGAACCCTCTTCTCTTTTCGAAAAAGGTATCACAGGCATCCCTGAATCGCTGATAGACTTTGTTGTTTTGTTTTTTGGGAGCAAACCCAATAGTACGCCACATTTTCTGCAATTCAACAACCTTGTCAGCTCTTTCATCAAAATCCCTGAAGTTCTTTATCTCAAGTAAATTGATAGCTTCTACTTCCTCACAAAGAGATATCTTTGCCTCAAGGTTTTTCCTCTGGTCATCCTTCTGCTTTTCAAAATACTCATGGTGCCTTTTGTTGATCTGGGATGTTGCTTCTTTGAATCTTTCCCAAATCTCATTTTTTGATTCCAGAGGAACAGGTCCAATCTCGCGCCACTGATCATGAAAGTCCTGCAAAAATCTGAAAGCATTTACAGGGTTTGGTTCAAAAAAAAGTTCTTCAGCTTTTTCACATAAAAGCACCTTAGCTTCGAGATTCTTTTTGAGGTCCAGATCTTTTAGTTCCTTATTTATTTTAATATAATCGTAGAAAATTTCTACATAATGATGATAATTTTCCCATAGATCCTTCAGGGATGTCTGAGGGACAACACCTATTGAATGCCATTCATTCTGAAGCATTCTAAAGTCATGAAAAGTTTTATTAATTGACTCCTCTCTGTTGACAAGGTCCTTTATCTTATCGATTATATCATATTTTTTCTTAAGATTCTCATATTTCTCTGCTTCCTGTATCTTATTATAGTCAGTTTTTTTATTTTTATATTTTTCGAGCAGATGTTTTACATGAGCATCATCCGAATCAACCCAGGCTCTATAATCTTCTATTTTTCCACCATCATCAAGAAATTTAGTCTTTCTTTCATCTGCGTCAAGCTTCAATTTCTTGTAGAAAAGTACTTTTATCCGTTCCACATCATCTCTGATTTCTGCAGTAGGCCGGTTTTCGATAATAAGACCCAGTGTCTCAACCAGTTCATGCTTAGAATATCCTGAATAATCAACCGGTGGAAGTTCTATATCATCAAACTCATGAACATCAATTGGTTTGGACTCTTCCTTCTCAGAGTCAAGTTTTTGCGCGTTTTCCGCTTGTGTGGCATCCTCAGATACGGTAGCATTTTCTTCAGCCCCGAATTGTTCTTCACGAACAGAGTCATCCGGATTTTTCCTGGTCATAATCAATCCTTTTATGTTTCAGCTCATTATCAGTATTCTGCACCATGGCAATTCATGGAGTTTTCAGAGTACGAAAATATTGAAATATTTAATAAAACTCAAAGTTTTGGCATAAATAAATGTAAGAATCAGACATTAAGACAATGCGAGGCAAATAAGATGATTATGAACCATATTCAAAAAAATGACATATGATTATCTTTTATTCTTTGAAACCAGATACCTGAACGGATTTACTATCTTTTGCAGAAGCCGGATATTTTCAGTAATGATTTCTGCGGTTCCCTGCATATTCTGATTAAACTCGAGCTTTCGATTGTATAAGGTGGTAAGACCAGATGGAAGCTCAATCTCAATAACATAGGTATCGCCGGCGGGGACAAGTGATTTGGTTTTTATCTTTCCTTTCAACATTCCATATTCAAGATATGGATAGCTGCTAAGCTTAATATTTACATCCTGGCCGGGCTTAACTTTTCCGGATCTTTGCATCTTAAGATATATCCGGCCAATATATTTACCCGGGTTATCAGGAACTATCGCCAGTACAGGTTCATCTTTATTTACTGATTGATTCTCACTCCAGAATTTTGTAAAAGTTACAATACCTCCGATTGGTGAGATCAGAAGATAGTCATTCTCCCATATTTTAACCTGGGCTTTCAAATTTCCAAATGACTCATTCAGAGAGGAATAAAGTTTTTCCATCTCTTCTGTTTTTTTGAGTGAATATTCCTTCAGAAGTTCTTCCTCATTTGTCTGATCGATTATTTTGGCTGATATTTCGTTCCGGATCGAATTAAAATCAATCTTCTGTTTCAAAAAAGCCTGCTCGGATTTATCCAATTCACCTGCAGGAATAACAGTATCTGCCTTAAAAAGTGAAAGCGATCTTTGATGTCTGATAGAATCGAGAACCAGATTCTCAGAGTAGAGTTTTTCACTCTGCCTCAAACCTTTAAGGTAAATGGCTATCTGAGACAGTTTTTCTCTCGAAGAGCTTATTTTATTTCCATATAGATCATTTTTAATAAAATTCTGATATTCCAGCAGTGCCTTTCTGAAGGTACCATAATATATCTGCACTTCACCAAGTTCAGCCATTTCAGATACAGATTCTATTGAAAGAGCATTAACCATGGTCACAGTATCGGTAAATTTTCTGAGCTTTTCTATCTCATTAATTGTAGCAGCAGTCTGCATTACTGCCAATACCTGACCTTTCGATACCTTTCCTTTATCGCTGATATTCAGATGTTTAATTCTGCCTGTAATTTTCGATACAAGTGTAACAGGCGGATTTTCGGTAGTAATTTCAACCGGGGCAGGGATTGTATCGGGATACCTGATTAACCAGGCAAAAAGAATAAACAGGACAAATATTGAAAACATAACCGTGGTTCCCCATCTGAGAATTTTTCTCGGAGGATTTCCCATAATCTCCTTTACAGGGTCAGAATATAATATTTCGGGTTTGCGATCTTTCATCAATCATTCCTAATTACCAAGTTCAAGTTGATTTTTTACAAGATTAAAATAGGCTCCCCGCTTCACAATTAACGATTCATGAGTACCTGTCTCAATTATCCTGCCACCGTCCAGAACAACAATTTTATCAGCATCTTTTACAGTACTGAGCCTATGTGCAACAACTATAACAGTCTTACCCTCAAAGAATCCGGCAAGGTTTTCGACAATAGCTTTTTCATTGTTGGCATCAAGAGAATTGGTTGCTTCATCGAAGATTATAATATCGGGGTTCTTATAAATTACCCGGGCAATAAGAAGACGTTGTTTCTGCCCTTCGCTTAATCCGTGACCGTTTGCTCCAATTTTGGTGTTATATCCGAGAGGAAGTGACTCGATAAAACCCTTTATGTTAGCAACTTCGACTGCATTAATCAATTTTTCCTCATTGATCTCTTCAGATCCGGGAGCAATATTGGCAGCAATTGTATCGGGGAATAAAAAACCATCCTGCATAACAGCCCCCACTTTTTCCCTCCATACTTTAAGGCTTAGATTCGACAAACGGGTGTCTCCTATCAGAATCTCACCATTTACCGGTTGGTAAAATCCAAGTAGCATTTTAAGCAAAGTTGTCTTTCCGCTGCCGCTTGTCCCGACAATTGCAGTTATTTTATTCTCTTCTATGAAAAGGTCTGCATCTTTTATGGCAAACGGGGAGCGCGGACCTTCATATTGATAGGAAAGGTTATTTATATATATATCTTTTTTATCAGGAAGCTTACGTACTTTCATTTCCGGATTTGGTTCCTCATCATCCATTTGATGAACTTCAGCCAACCGGTCAAGACTCATTCTTGCATCCTGCGACATACGGAAAAATCCAATGATCTGGCTGACAGGCACATTCAGCTGACCTATTATAAACTGAACAGCAAGCATCATACCGAGGGTCATAGTACCTTTAAGAACTGCTGTAGCGGCAACTACTGTAATGAAAACATTGGTAACTTCATTAATAAATGTAGCTCCGGCTGACTGGTATTGAATAATACTCAAACCTTTTACCTTTAATCCGAACAGGGAAGCCTGAAGCTTTTCCCAATCCCATCGCATGCTTAATTCACTTTGGGTCAACTTGATTTCCTGCATGCCATTAACTATGTTTATCAGTTTGGTACCTGATGCAGACATCTGCTTAAAACGCTGATGATCGAGGCGGGCCCTTGATTTCATAAACAGGGAGACCCATATAATATATAAAGTTGAACCTGCGAGAAACAACACAAGGATTTTAATACTGAAAATAGCGAGTACAATACCAAATACGACCAGGTTGAAAAAGGAGAATAAGATATTCAGGCTGGCAGATGTAAGAAATTCTTCAATTCTGTTGTTATCTTCAATACGCTGAAGAATATCGCCGGTCAGTTTGGTATCAAAAAAAGCAACGGGTAACGACATCAGCTTTTGAAGGAACCCAGATATGACAGCTACATTTACCCTGGATCCGATATGAAGAAGCAGCCAGCCTCTTATAAATTCAACCGACATTCTGCCAAAAAGAAGTGCAAGTTGGGCAAAAAGGATCAGGTAAATAAAGCCTATATCATTATTATTAAGACCAATATCTATAATTGATTGTGTAAGAAACGGAATAACAAGTTGTATGCAACTTCCAAGAAGTAACCCAAGAACAAGCTGGAAAAAATATTTACGATAAAGACGGAAATATTTAAAAAGAAATCTGAACCCATTTGCCTTTTCATGCTCATTTTCGTTCTCAAAGAGTGATGGTGTTGGTTCAATTATTAAAACAAGTCCTGCCGGTTTTCCATCAGCAATTGTAGACGCCCAGCATTTAACAAATTCCTCGCGGGTGTACTTGACGAGGCCTGCTGCCGGATCGGCAACCCAGATTTTGTCATTCCTGATTTTGTATACGACGATGAAATGTTTTTGTCGCCAGTGCACAATGCATGGCAACGGGACATTTTCATTCAACATTTCAAAAGGAATTTTCACACCTATTGTCCTGAACCCAAGAGAATCAGCAGCTTCAGAAAGCCCAAGAAATGAGACACCTTCCCTGGTTATGTAACACTTTTTTCTAAGTGATTCAAGTGAAAAACTCATTTTGTAAAACCCTGCTACCATCTTAAGACAAGCAGGTCCGCAATCCATTGCATCGGGTTGTTTTACAAAAGGGAAAGACATTTGTATTTACAGGAGATTTATTTTTAAGTAAGTAAAGATATTTATATTTTGGTTAAGAGTATCCCGTAGTTCAGATAAAATCGAAACAAGCAGTGTTTTTAAAATAGTTTTGGATTACGGAAATATTATATTTGCCACTTGATTCTTCTAACCACAAGGGGTTGTTTAAAAAAATTTCAGATATAAACATAATTGAGGGTGTGCGCAAACAGGACAATAAGGTCCTGAATTGGCTTTATGACAATTATTTACAATCGGTCAGGAGATATGTACTCAAGAATAGCGGGTCAGAAGAAGATGTCTCCGATGTTTTTCAGGATTCGATAATTGTACTCTACACGCAGATATCAGAAAACAATTTAAACCTTACAACTGACCTGAAAGGTTATTTTTTTGGTATTGCACGGAACGTGTGGAACGCCCATCTGAGAAAAAAGCATAGAACCACTGAATTAAAAATTGACCTTGCCGATGAAGAGGATATGGAAGAGATAAATGACTTGATTCTTGAAAGGGTTGTAAGCAGGGCTTTTCAAAAACTAAGACCAGATCAGCAAACGGTGCTGAATTTATTTTCCGAAGGTCATTCGTATGAAGAGATTGCAGTAAAAATGAATCTTAAGAATGAGACATATGCCAGGAGAAAAAAATATATGTGCAAAGAAGCCCTTCTGGAGTTGGTTAAAGAAGATCCCGAATATCAGGAATATTTGCGTTTTCTGAAATAAAGTATCAGGGAGACAAATACAATAAAAGCAAAAATAACGGCAGCAATAATCAAGTGTTTTGAATAATACAATGGAGTATTATTCCCGTAAATAACCAGAGTTGACCAGTAATATGGATGTGATCTTAGCTGGTCAGATTTCTTTAAGTAGGCGATTCTTGCTTTTCGCAAAGCCGCACTTTTCGAATTACCCTTTTTAAGATTTTTATAGAACATTTTTACGATCTCTGTCCCTGATCTGTCTTCAATTTCCCACATCGACATCACAACCGACTGACTACCTGAGTAAATAAATCCTCTGGCAAGGCTTAAAATACCTTCACCGGAGTATAAAAAACCAGTCCCTGTGTTGCATGAGCTCAGTACAACCATTTTTGCTTTCAAAGGAATACCATAAACTTCATATGTTTTGAGATACCGGTCATCAATTGTGTCAATCTCTGGACTAAATATCAATGTTGAATTCATTGGGTCTTTATCATTCAGAATAGTATGCATAGCCAGATGAATAATATCGTATTTACCCGATTCTGCTTTATAAACTGATTCTCTGGCTTCATCATTCAGAAAAAGTTTACCACCCGTAATATCTGATACATATTCTGCCTCCTGCCTGGCATAAGGAAGATCGGTCAGTAAACCCGTTTCAGCTTGTCTGTTCATAAGTATTGATTGGACATCAATGGGTTCAGGATAATTTGGAGCAAACGCAATTACCTTATTACCTATACTATAGTCTCTTTTTACAGATTCTGCCATAAATGTTGCAGAATAAGTATAAGAAATGTCAAAATCGTTCATCAGGTAAGCAAGTTCCTGGTATAAAATTTTTTCTCCTGAGTCTAGAGCAGTAGGGATTGCCTCAAATGGAAGATATGAAAGAATATTATCCAGTGAAATTATTAATTGATCGGAAATCAGGTAAGGTACAACCGGATATATAAGGGTTTTATACAATTCATATCCGATTGACTGATATTTCCTGAAAGCTATTTTGGCATTATCGGAAGGTGAAGGTATTGACAGCAAATTTCTGAATTGCCTGATATTACCATAGAATGATGAATCGACAGTTATAGCTAATAGCTGCTGATGTTTCCGGTTAGCAATTAAAATATAAAGTATGGTGTCTGATATAACATAATTGATATAATTTACATTGCGGCCGATTATTTCAGGAATATCCTTTAGTTTAGCTACCTGCGTGTTGTACTTTATTGCATAATAACCGGGATATTGTCTTTCAAAAACCAATATCAGGGAATCTCGTTTCATTGTAGTCTTCAGAAGATTCTCCCTCCATTTATTTATTAATATAGTGTCAGGTTCCTCATGAATTATTTCTTCAGCAATACGTGCATTAAAGAGACTGATATCCCTCTGCAGTTTTTTTTCAGAATCTGCAATATCTGAAGGAATATGAAATTGGGCTGCTTTTAATTCCCGTGTTGAAGTGAGCAATCCGGCAACTTTGCTTTTTTCCGAATATTCAAACGCTTTTTCGAGAAATTGGGGATCAGC
>Ga0265292_1001060_pt1 | contig 27428 bp, 19 predicted proteins | sample Munlanlewell296A_FD_189080 | JGI IMG/M metagenome (GOLD analysis project Ga0265292, IMG submission 189080) | Leachate microbial communities from a municipal landfill in Southern Ontario, Canada - Leachate well 296A | ecosystem: Engineered > Solid waste > Landfill > Unclassified | place: Canada... | reverse complement strand
AGCCAGCTTCAAGATTAGGAATCGTTAAGAACCGTGAGAGATGATCACGTTGATAGGCTTTAAGTGTAAGCGCAGTAATGCGTTGAGCTGAGAAGTACTAATGTTTCGATTCCTGTTAAGAAATTTGCAAACCACAAAAATAAACAAAAGTGTGCAACATCCGATGTTGCACACTGATCAAATTTTCAGTGTTGGTGATTTATCGCAGGGGCTACACCTCTTCCCATTCCGAACAGAGAAGTTAAGCCTTGTTGAGCCGATGATACTCCAAAAGGGGAAAGTAGGCTGTCGCCAACACTGAGTATTTGATTCTAAAAAAGAACATCTACGCTATAGCGTAGATGTTCTTTTTTGTGTTTAGTATTTATTTAAATTTATTAATTTAGGCAAAAATATACCCCAGAATAGATAAAATCATCTAATCTGGGGTACCCTTACATGCATAGCAGTGAGGGAAGTCTTAGCGCTATTTATGGTGTTTTGTTACCATATAGTAGTTTAATTGTTAAAAAATTTCTTTTCCTTTTGAGGGGAAAAAATTGCCTGGATTCTCTATGAGAATCCAGGGCTTTCGGAAGGCCGTTAAGTCGTATCAACGAACACTGGGTCAGTGGTGAAGGATTTTGACGTGCCAATCCGCACGGTGCTCTTAACCACAAAGCAAAAACCGATGTATCTCATAGCACCCTCCTAACAAGATAGGAAAATGAAATGAAAAGTGATTTATGCCCAGCCGTACTGTTTTGTCGGAAGAGAACAGAAAAGTCGCCGAATAGGCGTTTTACCCTGTATTGGGTATTTTTTGTCTGTCTTCTAAAACAGTAAAGCAAATCAAAGAACAAAGCTAGGCTAATTAAAATGATATACCTATATTTAAGGAGGTCAATAGGCAATGTGGAAAACCTTTTTTAACGTTTTTCTATAAATTAAATAGAGATTATTGAATGTTTTAGTGTATAATTGTCATTATATTTATGTTTTATAAACACAATGACAACTATACAGTTGAGAGTGTTACCTCCGGTCATCCGGATAAAATCTGCGACCAAATATCAGATGCTATTTTAGACGCGTATTTGACCTTAGACCCAAAAAGTCGAGTTGCGGTAGAGACTTTTGGCGGACATGGCAAGCTGGTAATAGGAGGCGAAGTGACGTCAAGAGGAAAAGTGGATTATGTGAAAATTGCGCGTCAGGTTTATAAAGAAATTGGCTATGATAATGAATTGGAAATTTCTGCTCATATAGTTACTCAATCTTCGGATATAGCGCTGGGTGTGGATATTGGTGGAGCAGGTGATCAGGGAATAATGTACGGATTTGCTACCGATGAAACTGCAAAATTTTTACCAAAAGGAGTAGTATTAGCGCATAAACTTGCAAAAAGTTTGGAATACGCAAGAAAAAGTGCAGACATAGATAAAAAAATAAAATGGTTAAGACCTGATGGAAAGACGCAAGTGACTTATACTAACGGAAAGTTGCATACTGTATTGGTAAGCGCGCAACATTCTTCGGATGTAAAGCTGGAAGAAATAAAAAAAGAAATTACCGAGAAAATAATAAATCCTCTTCTTTCCGAAGAAGAAAAAAAGACAGTAAAAATACTTATCAATCCGACAGGACAATTTATTCAAGGCGGTTTTGAAGCGGATACTGGACTAACAGGACGCAAACTTATGGTGGACACTTATGGCGGAATTATTCCGCATGGTGGAGGATGTTTTTCCGGCAAAGATGCGACGAAAGTAGATCGTTCTGGCGCTTATATGGCGCGTTTTGCCGCAAAAAATTTAGTAGCAGCCGGTTATGGTAAAGAAGTGCTCGTCTCTGTTGCTTATGCTATTGGTATGGCTGAACCTTTAATGATAGAAGCTATTAATGAAAAAGGAGAAGATTTGGCGGAAATTGTCCGCAAGAATTTTGATTTTAAACCACTTGCCATCATTAAACGTTTGGATCTTCGTACTCCAATTTTTCGCAAAACTGCTACTTATGGTCATTTTGGCAGAAGAAATATGCCGTGGGAAAAAATCGAGAAGATGAAATAATGGTATAATATTTGTTATATGCTTAGTTTCATTTTTTCGGGAGATATAAAATCTGTTCTAGGAATAATAGCAGGAATAATTGCTCTATTAGCTTATGTAGTTTATATAGTTTCTATTTTCAGGGGTAAATCAAAACCTAATAGAATAACTTGGTGGATTTGGGCGTTTATGGGTTTAGTTCTTGCTTTAAGTTATAAATTTTCTGGCGCGGACAATACTGTATGGGTGCCTTATGTTGAGTTTTTAGGACCATTAGCTATTGCTATTTTATCAATAAAATATGGAGAGGGTACTTTAGAAAACAAAACCGACTTGTTCTGTTTTTTTGGAGCTGTTGTAAGTATTATTCTTTGGATTATATTTGATAATCCAGTAATTGCCCTTGTCACCAATCTTGCTATTGATTCTTTTGCTATTGTGCCAACAATCAAAAAATCATATTTACGACCCGAAGGGGAGGATTTTTGGGCCTGGTTTGGTACAGGGTTGGCTGATAGTTTAAATATGTTTGCCGTTGAAAGATTTACTTTTGCAATACTTGTTTATCCAATTTATATGCTTGTTTCCGATCTTATAATAATTTTTATTCTTCTTTTTAGAAAAAAGAATATAATGAAAGATACAAGTTTTCTTATAAAACGTGATTAAACTATGAAAAAAACATCAAAAAAAATTTGCATCAGAGAAAGTAAAACCCACGGAAAAGGGCTTTTTGCTTTAAGAAATATTAAAAAAAGCGAAATAATTTTTATTATAAAAGGTAAAAAAGTTAATTTTTTAATTAATAACAAAAAACAAGCTGGAATTGCAGGGTTTAATTGGATTGGCTTTGGAAAAAATAAATGGATAGATTCTACAAATTATGGTCTTTATCTTAACCATTCTTGTGATCCAAATTCCGCAATAAAAGGAAAAGTTACGGTAGTTGCTATTCGTAATATAAAAAAAGGAGAAGAAATAACTTTTGATTATTCTTTAAATGAAGCTGATATTTTTTGGCATATTAAATGTTATTGTGGTTCAAAAAATTGTAGAAAAATTATAAAATCTATACAATTTTTACCTAAGAAAACTTTCGTCAAATATATATCTCACATCCCGAAATATTTTAAACAGGTTTTTAAAAAATTTAATGTGTCTAATTTTAAAAATTTAAAGGATCTTCAGGTCAAATGGGTAGATTTTATAAAAAAAGATTTTAGTGTATAATATATTTTATATGGTTGACAAAAAATCAAAAATTTTATCTATAATATTTATTTTTCTTGTTACAATTTCAATTGCTGTTACTTATTATCGTTATATAGTCTTGAAAGATTTTGATATTTTAACGGATGAGGAGTTATTCAACGAATCTCTAGAAGAATAATTATATGGAAACGTCAATTCAAACATTTATAGATATATGCCAATGGGATACTGCAAAATTTTTGATTTTTTCAGATAATGTATTTGGAACACTGATTTATTACTCTCATTTTTTGGCGCTTATTTTATCTTTTCTTGTCGGTCTTTTTGTATTCTTCAAAGGCAGAAAAGCGCTCATTAATAGATTGTTATTCTTTATAATGATTGCTTTTTCTTTATGGGTATTTTTTGATCTTATTTTATGGGCAAATGAGAAAGACTATTTTATAATGTTCTTTTGGTCAGTAATGTTGATTATTGAACCGCTTATTTATGCTCTATGTGTTTATTTTATTGATGTTTTTATTGAGAAAAAAGATATTAGTTTTAAGAAAAAAGTTGGTATATTTTCCCTATTATTACCCGTAATTATCCTATTGCCGACAAAATTTGCGCTCGTTTCGTTTAATCTAACAAATTGTTTTAGGGAACCAATTGAGGGTTTTATAGCTACTTACTATGTATATTTCGTTGAAATTGTTTATGCTCTTTGGATTCTAATTTATGCAGTAAAAAAGTATAGACAATCAGTTCTAGAAATGAAAAAGCAAATTATACTTATAACGTCAGGTATGGTTCTATTTTTATTAAGTTTCGTTTCTGGGAATATTATAGGAAGTTCCACTGACAATTGGACTTTAGCACAAATTGGTCTTTTTAGTATGCCAATATTTGTTGTTTTTCTGGCATATATGATTGTAAAATTCAAAACTTTTAATATAAAAATGTTTGGAGCACAGGCACTTGTTTTTGCTCTTGGATTTTTAGTTCTTGGAATTGTTTTTATTCGTGCTATTGAAAATGTTAGAATTGTTGCAGTTGTTACACTTCTACTTATTATTTTTGTTGGATATCTTTTAATAAAAGGTGTCAAAAAAGAAATAGAACAGAAAGAAGAATTGGCAAGACTCAATATTAATCTCCAAGAACTTATCAAGCAGAGGGAAAGTCTCGTTCATCTTGTTACTCATAAGGTTAAAGGGTCTTTCACTCGTTCAAAATATATTTTTGCCGGAATATTGGATGGAACTTTTGGCAATATAAATGATGAAGTAAAAAAGAGGGCAGAACAAGGACTAGAATCAGACAATATGGGCATAGAGACAGTTGATTTAGTTTTAAATGCGGCTAATTTAGAAAAGGGGACGATTAAATATGAAATGAAAACTCTTAATTTTAAAGAACTAGTTGAAAAAACAATATCTGAAAAGAAAATTTCCATTGAGGCGAAAGGATTAAAATTAGAAACAGAAATAAGAGAAGATGTTTATAATGTTTCCGGTGATTCTATTTGGCTTAAAGAGGTAGCAAATAATTTAGTTGAGAATTCTATAAAATATACTAAGGAAGGGAAAATAACAGTAGGACTTAAAAAAGAGCTTGCTGTTGGGGGTGGAAATAATAAAATTTTATTTTATGTCAGAGATACAGGGGTGGGTATAACGTCTGAAGATGAAAGTAATTTGTTTACGGAAGGCGGACGCGGAAAAGATTCTGTAAAAATAAATGTGGATAGCACAGGCTATGGTCTTTATTCAGTAAGATTAATAGTGGAAGCGCATAACGGCAAAGTTTGGATGGAACCCAATAAAGAAGAAGGTAATGGGTCCGTATTCTTTGTGGAACTGGATGCAGTATAGTGTTATAATACCCTTATGACATGGGCTCTTAAAAGACAGCTTTTCTATTTGGGTATTTTGCTTGTGTTTCTTTTTGTGTTTGGATTTTTGATAGTTTCTCCATATATAAAAGAAATACCCACTTGCACGGATAATAAACAAAATGGAACTGAAACAGGCGTAGATTGCGGAGGATTATGTACCAGAGCGTGCACTTTTGAAGTGGATCAGATTTCAATTTTATGGTCTCGTACTTTTGAAGTTATTCCCGGACGCTATAATGCGGTCGCATATCTTGAGAATCATAATAAAAATGCAGCTATTAATGAAATAAAATATAAATTTCGTTTTGCCGATAAAAATAATATTTATATAGGGAAAAGAGAAGGTAAGACTTTTATTCCACCATCAGGTAAGTTTGCTATTTTTGAAACAGGTATCGGTGTTGGCAATTCTATTCCTGTTTATACAGCTTTTGAATTTACCGAAACACCCATATGGAATAATGTTTCAGGAGATGAATTAAATCAATTGAAAGTATTAATTTCGGATATAAAACTGGAAAATCAAGATACAAATCCGCATCTATCCGCTACGATTAAAAATAATTCTCTTTTTACCATTCCAGAAGTAAGTATCGTTGCGATTTTATATGACGAGAAGGGTAATGCTGTTTCTGCCAGTCGTACTTATTTAGATGTATTAGCGGGGGAAGAAAGTCAAAATATTAATTTTACTTGGCCAAGACCCATACCAGGGAATGTAATTGCTAAAGAAATAATTCCTATGTATAACATTTTTTTGGTTAAGTTGAAATAAAAAATGATTAGATCCCATTAGAAATAACGAAGTACATGTCTCTTTTTTATTTAAGATATATTGAATTTATATATGGAAATTTCTAACGGGACAAGTAAAGTTCTCAAAAGAATAGATTGGCTCTTGGTTTTTTTTGTTGTTCCTATAATTTTAGCCGGTCTTTTCACCATGAAATCATTTACACCGCAAGAGGGTGCAATCAATTTTTTTGAGAAGCAAATTATTTGGATTATACTATCCTTCATTATTTTTTTTATCTTTTCCTTCATTGATTTTAGATTCTTACGCCGTACAAATGTATTAATAACATTATTTTTAGTATTTTGCGTCTTGCTACTTATTTTATTTGTTGTTGGTAATACAGTAAAAGGCGCACAGAGCTGGTTTTCTTTTGGTGTTTTCTCTTTTCAACCTGGAGATGTGATGAAACTTGTACTTATTCTTATTTTGTCCAAATATTTTTCTCGCCGACATGTGGAGATAAGAAATATAAAACATATTTTTATTTCCGGATTTTACGCATTTATACCTTTTGTTTTGGTTTTACTCCAACCTGACTTTGGTTCTGCTATGGTTATATTTTTAATATGGTTCGGCATGGTGCTTGTTTCTGGAATTTCTAAAATGCATTTACTTTTTGTTTTTTTGTCTGGCGCAGTTATTTTTATTTCTCTTTGGGTTTTTGCCTTTGCCCCGTATCAGAAAGCTCGTATTGTTAGTTTTATAAATCCTTTAGCAGACATACATAATTCTGGTTACAATGCGTCTCAATCTACTATTGCCGTTGGTTCCGGACAAATTTTAGGCAAGGGCTTAGGTTTTGGCACACAATCGCGATTGAAATTTTTACCAGAACCCCAATCTGATTTTATTTTTGCCGCATATTCCGAAGAATGGGGTTTTGTCGGTTCCTTTTTTATTCTTTTGCTTTATGGGCTTGTTATCTGGAGAATTCTCCATTCTGCTTCTTTAGGGCTTTCTAATTTTGAAATGCTTTTTGGCATAGGAATTGCTATTTTTTTTATGAGTCATATACTCATAAATATTGGTATGAATCTTGGATTGATGCCTATTACAGGGATTCCATTGCCATTTATGAGTTATGGCGGTTCGCATTTGGTTACTGAATTTGCAGGATTAGGGATTTTAATGAATATGCGTAAATATGCGAGGTCGGCACATAGAGATGATATGAAGAATGAATTTTTAGGAATATGACAATTATTGACGGCAAAAAACTAAGCAAAGAAATTTTGGATAAGATAAGAAAAGAAGTGGCACTTTTAAATTTTCAACCGGTCTTTTGCGATGTGCTGGTGGGAAATGACCCGGCATCATTGCAATATGTAAAAATGAAAAAACAAAATGCAGAAGCAATCGGTTTCTGTTTTCATAGCGCGAATTTTCCTGCATCTATCAAGACGGAAAATTTAATAAAAGAAATAAAAATTTTAAATAAAATACCGAATATGTGCGGGATTATTGTTCAGCTTCCATTGCCAGAAACACTTGATCGCAGGAGAATATTAGACGCTATTGATCCGCATCTTGATGTTGATTGTTTAGGGACGGTTGCAAGTGATGAATTTTACAAAGGTAAAATAAATTTTGGTTTTCCCACCGCGCTAGCCTGTATGGCTTTGCTTGATTCTTTGAATCTTGAATTAAAAAGCAAAAAAATAGTTATTTTAGGGCAAGGAGATCTAGTCGGTAAGCCAGTTGCCGCTTTGCTTCAATTCAGAGGGTTAAATCCGGATATTGTAAAGAGTAAGACAGAAGATAAAGAGAAAATCATAAAAGAAACTGATGTCATAATTTCGGGCATAGGGAAAGGAAAATTCATAACAGGGAATATGATAAAAAAAGGCGCTGTACTCATAGATGCCGGCACTTCCGAATCAAATGGTGGTATTGTGGGTGATATTGATTTGGAATCAGTAAGAGATATAGCAAGTTTCGTCTCACCGGTACCCGGGGGCGTGGGTCCGGTAACTGTCGCGATGCTTCTTAATAATGTGTTTAACGTAGCGAAAAAGCTTTCCCCTACACTGGGAGTAGGGGTTACCCCTACTCCCAGTGTAGGGGAAAAATAATATGAATAACGACATCTTTTTCTTTTTTTATAATTTAGCTCATCAATCAGTTTTTTTTGACAAACTTGTTGTTTTTTTTGCTGACACTTTTCCCTATATCGTAATTTTAATTGCACTATTATTTTTAATTTTTTATAAAGAACAATTTGGACATCGGATGTCCAAGCGAGAAATTGCTTTAGTATTTTTTTCTAGTATTTTAGCTTGGGTTTTAGCATATGTATTAAAATTTTTATTTCATACTGTAAGACCCTTTGATGTATTTCCGAACGTTGTTTCTCTTTTCTCTGAAACAGGTTATGCTTTTCCTTCAGGACATGCCACCTTTTTTATGGCGCTTGCTTTAGCTTTATTTTTTAATCATAAAAAAGTCGGTTACATTTTTATTTTTTTTGCGTTTCTTATCGGTATTGCCCGTATCATAGCTGGAGTTCATTTTCCAATTGATATTTTAGGAGGGTTTATTCTAGGTTTTGCCATTGCGTTTTTTTTGAAAAATGTATAGAATAGCTATATATTAATGATTAAGAAACTAATATCAATAATCATAGTTTTAATCTTAGGTTCAGCCGTGGCTTTTTTTGTTTTCAAATCAGAACCCAAACTAAACCCTAATTTTGAATCTGGAAGTTCTTTTTTCAAGAATTCTCCTTTTCGTCTTGGTCTTGATCTTTCCGGTGGAAGTCATTTAATTTACAAAGCAGATGTTAGCGGAGTTAAAGCTGGAGAAGTTTCTGTTTCAATGGATGCATTGCGTGATGTGATAGAACGCAGAGTAAATCTATTTGGTGTTTCCGAACCAATAGTGCAAGTGCAAAATAGCGGATTTGTTTCTGGCGCTGAAGAAAAGTTGATAGTTGACCTTCCGGGTGTGACAGATGTGGAGAGAGCAACAGCCATGATCGGGCAGACTCCGCTTTTAGAATTTAAGGTTGAAGCGCCTAAAGGTACACCGCAAAAAGTGACAGTAGACAAAGATGGAAAAGCGAATTTGGACATCGGGTCTCAATTTGTTTCAACAGAACTCACCGGCAGATATTTGCAGAAAGCCAGCCTTGAATTCGACCAAACCACTCGTGAACCCAAAGTAAGTTTACAATTTGACGACACAGGTACGAAACTTTTTGCGCAAATTACAAAGAATAATGTGGGTAAAATAGTGGCTATATATTTAGACGGGGCGCCTATTTCCACTCCGGTCGTTCGTGAAGAAATTCCGAATGGTCAGGCTGTCATATCCGGCAATTTTACTCCAATAGAAGGAAAACAATTAGTTGGCAGATTAAATTCTGGCGCGCTGCCGGTACCTATTACACTTTTATCCAGACAAACTATTGGAGCAACACTGGGGGGTGACGCCGTTACCGCTGGAGTGAAAGCCGCTATTATCGGATTTTTGGTTGTTGCATTATTCTTAATTCTTTGGTATCGCTTGCCGGGACTTATTGCCGTGCTTGCTCTTTGCATATATATAACGATTATGTTGACTCTCTTTAAATTATTGCCGGTCACTCTTACTGCGGCCGGTATTGCAGGATTTATTATTTCCATTGGCATAGCTGTGGACGCGAATATTCTTATTTTTGAACGACTGAAAGAAGAATTACATTCCGGCCGTACTATTTCCGATGCTGTTTCTGCGGGTTTTTCCCGAGCTTGGTCTTCTATCCGTGATTCTAATTTTTCAACTATTATTTCTGCTATTATTCTTTTCTGGTTTGGTACATCTTTAATTAAAGGATTTGCTTTGACACTTGGCATGGGTGTCTTAATATCAATGTTTTCAGCCATTATGATTTCCAGAATTTTTCTTTCAGGAATTATTTTTATAGGAGAAGGTAAAGTTGCAAGATTTTTATTTTCGAGCGGATTTAGTAAATAAAAAAATTATGTTTATAATTAAACACAAAAAAATATTTATTAGCATATCAATAATTTTAGTTCTGCTTTCCATCGTTGCGCTTTTCGTATTTCCACTTCGAATCGGTATTGATTTTAAAGGTGGTGCATTAACAGAAGTTGTTTATAAAAATAGTCGACCAGCGCAATCTGATTTGGATGCCGCATTCAAAACGCTTGATTTTAGCTCTGTGCTTATCCAACCAACAGGGGATTTGGGTTATATTGTTAAATCTCTTGATCTAAATGAAGCGCAACATTCTTTGCTTTTGAAAACGCTTTCACAAGACAACAAGAGTCCGCTTGAAGAAAAAAACTTTAATTCTATCGGACCTTCTGTAGGGCGTGAACTTACAAGAAAAGCGATTATTGCTATTGTATTGGTTTCACTGGGTATTATTCTTTTTATTGCATTTGCTTTCAGGAAAGTTTCAAACCCCTCCGCCATGGGTCGCCATGGCGTAGCTTCCTGGAAATATGGTCTTATGGCTGTTGTATCGCTTTTACATGATGTTATTATTCCGATTGGACTTTTCACTGTTTTAAGCCATTTCTACGGTGCTGAAGTGGATACTCTTTTTGTGGTTGCGGCGCTAACTATTCTAGGTTTGTCCGTATCTGACACGATAGTTATTTTTGATAGAATCAGAGAGAATTTGAGAAATAAAGTTGAAAATAATTTTGGTGAAACTGTTGGTAAAAGCTTGGACCAATCATATATGCGATCTATTTTTACTTCGCTTACTGTTATAATAGTTCTGTTGTCCCTCTTCTTCTTCGGCCCGGAATCTACTAAGTATTTTGCATTAATGCTTACAGCCGGAATGTTCTTTGGAACATATTCTTCAATTTTCCTCGCATCTCCTTTGCTTGTTTTAATTGAGGAGTTGCAGAAGAAGAAATAGTTTTTATTATTAATAATAGATTTTTGTTAAAAAATTTCTGAGCCTTCGCCCTCGGAGTCAAGAGGACAGGGGACCCACGACTCTTAAAATTTTTCACCAAAAATCTATATGTAAAAAATATGGAACAAAATTTTTGGCAAAAAAATAAAACGCTGGTGATTGTTTTAGTAGTTGTTCTTATCTTAGTGTTTTGGATTGTAGGAAAATATAATTATTTTGTGAATCAAAATGAGGCTATTACCGGCCAATGGGCACAGGTGGAAAATCAATTGCAAAGACGCTTTGATTTAATACCGAATGTTATTAACACTGTTAAGGGTATAACTAAACAGGAGAAAGAAGTTTTCTTGCAACTTGCGGAAGCTCGAACACGTTATGCAGGCGCTACCACAACAGATCAAAAGGCAACAGCAGCGGGACAAGTAGAATCATCTTTGGGCAGACTTTTGGTTATTGTAGAAAATTATCCTGAATTAAAGTCTTCTCAATCTTTTCGTGACTTGACTGTGGAACTTGAAGGTGCTGAAAATAGAATTTCGGTTGAAAGAATGAAATATAATGATTTGGTAAAAAGCCTGAATGCCAGTGTAAAAAGATTTCCTAATTCCATTCTTGCTTCAATTTTCGGCGTAGCAGAACGCTCTTACTTTGAAATAACAGATGGAGCAGGATCAGTTCCAAGGGTAGATTTTAGTCAGTAATCATATAATATGACAAAGAAGTTTCTTCTTTTTCTAACCTCAATTTTTGTGTTTTATATTGGGACATATACGAGCTTGGCTTTTAATATTCCAAATAAGCCGCAAAATTTTGTAAATGATTATGCTAATACTCTTTCGCCAGAAGATAAAAGTTCTCTTGAGAATAAAATTTCAAATTTTGAAAAACAGACAAGTAACGAAATTGCTGTGGTCATAATACCATCTTTAGATGGAAATACGGTTGAAAATATTGCTCAAGATATTTTTACAAAATGGGGTATAGGAAAAAAAGATAAAAATAATGGTGTTTTGTTTCTTATAGCTATAGCTGAACACAAGACTCGTATTCATACTGGCTATGGAGTTGAAGGGTATTTGACTGATCTTGCGACATCATATATACAAAGTGAAATCATGGCTCCGGCTTTTCGTGAGAATGATTATTTTTCTGGTATTAATGGTGCGTTAGATAAAATAATAGAAAGTCTTGGTGGAAATAATATTGTACCTGAAGAATATTCAGGAACGAAAAAATCAGGGATAAGTTTTGAGTTTTTTATTTTTGCTTTTATTGCATTGCAATGGATTATGGCAATTTTAGGCAGATCTAAATCTTGGTGGGGTGGGGGAGTTCTTGGAGCTTTGATTGGTGGAGGAATTTGGCTTTTTGGTTCGTTGTCTTTCATTTTTTCTATTTTTCTATTTTTCTTTTTTATAATTTTTGGTTTAGGACTTGATTTCTTGGTCTCACGTACTTATCAAAAGGTGAAAAATTCAGGAGGTCATTTTCCATGGTGGATCGGCGGTGGCGGTTTCGGCGGTCATAGCGGCGGCGGTTTTGGAGGATTTGGCGGAGGGTTTTCCGGTGGTGGCGGTTCATCCGGTTCCTGGTAAAATTTCTATTTTTAACTTTACTATTGAGAGAATTTAAAACTCTAAATTTGTCTTTTATAATATTATACCCACATCTACGCTATAGCGTAGATGATTGAAATGGTGTATAATAAATATATTATGGCTAGTAGTAAAAGAAAATTTCATTATAAAGGTGTATCAGTAAATATTTTTGGGTTACCTAATTTTAGTGATTCTAAAAAGAAAAAAAATATACTTAAACGACAATATTTATGTTCTTTTATTTCCAATTTCCATAAAGATGCACCAAAAAATTTACTTCTCATATATGACATTCCAGAAGGAAAGAAAAAAGAAAGGGACTGGTTTCGTCGCCAACTTAAAAATTTTAACTTTGTAATGATTCAAAGAAGTGTTTGGGTTGGTCCCTCACCGTTGCCAGAAGAATTTCTTGTTTACTTAAAAAGAATTGGATTGCAAAAAGAATTTAAGACATTTAAATTAGCAAAATCATATATAAGTTAATCTACGCTATAGCGTAGATGCTCTTTTGTGTGGGTTTGTTTCCCCCTTTATTTTTCTAATGATTTTGATATACCCGTACACTTAATTAATTTTGAATAAATTAAGTGTTAGGGTATACTTTTAATATGAATATTAAAGATATAGAAAATCTGGCAGAATTGGCAAAAATTGAATTATCAGAAAATGAAAAAAATGGACTTCTGGCTGACATGAAGAGTATTTTAAGCTATGTAAAACAAATTGAATCAGTAATGGAAATAGGAAATATAAAACCGAAATATAAACTTTGTAATATATGGAGAGAAGACAAAATAGAACCGCGTGAGTTTTCAAAAGAATCTATTATAAAACAATTTCCAGACGCGCAAGGTGATTTTCTAAAAGTAAAAAAAATTTTATGATTGACTTAAAAAATCTGACAATAAAAAAAGCGCATCAGAGTTTTCTAAGTAAAGAATTTACTTGTAAAGAACTAGTAGGAGAATATTTGAAAGTAATTAAAGAAAGAAACAAAGAACTGAATGCTTATTTGGAGGTTTTTGAAGATGTAATGGAGCAAGCAGAAAAAGCTGACAAAAAATTTGCTGATAAAAGCGCTACTCTAATGACAGGAATTCCCGTTGCAATCAAAGATAATATTTTATTTAAAAATCATAAAGCGTCGGCTGGGTCTAAGATTTTAGAAAATTATATAGCGACTTATGATTCAACTGTTGTTAAAAAATTAAAGGATGCCGGAGCTGTAATAATTGGACGAACAAATATGGATGAATTTGCCATGGGAGTTTCTACGGAAAATTCAGCATATGGCGTAACAAAAAACCCACACGATATAAAAAGAGTGCCTGGAGGCTCATCTGGAGGTTCTACTGCAGCTATTGCAATGTATGGAGCATTAGTTGCTCTTGGTTCAGACACCGGCGGTTCTTGTCGACAACCTGCTAGTTTTTGTGGAGTTGTTGGCCTTAAGCCAACTTATGGATCGGTATCTAGAAATGGACTTATTGCTATGGGGTCATCACTGGATGTTATAGGTGCTATCGGTAAAAATATTTCTGATGTTGAAATTATTTTTGATTTAATAAAAGGCAAGGATAAAATGGACAGTACTTCCATCTCTTCAGATTTCTATAATAAAAAGATTGTTGATAAACCGATTATCGGGGTACCAAGACATTTTATCAGGGAGGGTATAGATAATAGAGTACTTCTTAATTTTGAAGAGACCATTGAAAAATTTAAATCTCTTGGATATACGGTTCTAGACATAGAACTTCCTTATGTTAAATATGCTATACCCTCTTACTACATCATTGCTCCAGCTGAAATTTCGGCTAATTTGGCCCGTTTTGATGGTATTAGATATGGCCTTCATAAAGATGGAAAGAACTTAAGAGATGATTACCTTAAAACTAAAGGTTATGGTTTTGGTACAGAAGTCAAAAGAAGAATTTTATTGGGTACTTATGTTTTATCTCATGGATATTATGATGCATATTATAATAAAGCTACTGCGGTCAGAGAACTAATAATAAATGATTATAGAAAAGCTTTTGAATCAGTTGATTTAATTTTAACTCCTACAACTACCGGACCGGCTTTTAAAATTGGAGAGAAAGTTGATGATCCAATAAAAGCCTATTTAGAAGATATTTTTACAGGACCTGCCAATATGACGGGTCTTCCAGCAATTTCTATTCCGTCGGGATTTGTTGAAGAAGAAGGAAAAAAATTGCCTTTAGGAATTCAATTTATGGCACCACATGGAGGAGAGTTTTTGCTTTTTGAAGTTGGTAAAAAATTTGAAGCTTTAAAAAAAGAATAATTCTTGTGATACAATAAATAATACCTGTCCCGTATGAAATTTTACAGAACGTGTTATAATCACTATATTATTATTTATTAAAATTTCAATCGGGATGTATAACACGACTACATTTAACAGCACCAATCCTCTTATAGAAAACTCTTTTCTTGGTTCTAAAATTTTTAACCCTGAATATTTATTTAATCAAGGTGTTCAATTTTTAAATTATATTTTTACCGCAAAAACACTTGAAGTCGTGTATGTCGTTCTTTCTGTTTTAGCGATAATTTTTATTGCTATTATTGTTTATACCACGATTAGAATATTTGAAATCAGGGCAAAACAGCATACGTACTTAAAACATGAAATTGCCGAATATGCGCACAGTCAGGCTTTAAAAGAAAAAGAATCACAAGGGATAGGAACATTTAAAAACGAACGATGGAAGAAAGTTTTAGATTACCTTTTTTCAATAAATGAAAACGATTGGAAATTAGCAATCATTGAAGCTGACTCCATGCTTTTTGATTTGCTCACCCAATTGGGATTCAAGGGGGAAAATTTGGGAGACAAGTTAAAAGAAGCAAATACGGGAAATTTTCGCAGTCTCAATTCCGCCTGGGAGGTGCATAATATAAGAAATAAAATAGCTCACGAAGGTTCATCTTTTGTGATTTCTTTACACGAAGCAAAAAGGGTGATTAGCTTATATGAGCAAATTTTTCAAGAATTTGGGTATATTTAACCTCACCCTAACCCTCTCCTTATTAAGGATAGGGAAGCTTTATTGTTGCGGGGTCTGGAATCGAACCAGAGTCTTAAGGTTATGCTTTACCACTTCAGTTTTCACTGCTTAATCTACCAGTCGGCAGACGATTTGTGGTCTGGACTATACCATCTCCTTTCTTAAAAATAAATTGAAGATTAAGGAGCTCATCATCTAGTCTCTACACATTTATCTCCAACTTTAGTTGGAGAATTTAGCTCGGAATTGTCTTTCCGCCAGTTGGCGGAGAGGATTTCTCCGAATTTGACGAATGCACACCCTAAGGTTTCCCTAAGGGGGGCCCATATTTAGTTGAGCCTTACGAGATACCTCTTCTCTACCCCGCTATGAAAAGAAGTATAGTATAAAACCATTATTTTGCAAGTGAATATTGAAAATAATGTAAAATATGCTATTCTAATTTGATATGTCGGCGTAGCTCAGTTAGTAGAGCGGAGGACTCATAAGCCTCAGGTCGCAGGCGCACTCCCTGCCGCCGACACAAAATTGTTAGTTCTATTTTTTATTGCTTTTAACTCATCTACGCTATAGCGTAGATGGAAAATAATATGCTGGTTAGTATAATACCCTGTCACGAGGTATAATATATTTGTGCCTATATATAAAAAAGTAAATAAAAACTTCTTTAAAAAATGGACACATGGCATGGCATATGTACTTGGTTTTTTTGCTGCAGATGGATATATCACAGTGAATAAAAGGGGAGGACGGTTTTGGTGTATTCAGATTACGGATAAAAAACTTTTAGAAAGTATTAAGAAAGTGATAGAGGCAGAACATAAAATTAGTACTCGTTTACCAAGAAAATTAGGTGAAAATATTTTATATCGTATCCAAATTGGCAGTATAGAAATGTGCGACGATTTACGCAAACTTGGTTTTTCTGAAAGAAAGACTAAAAGTTTAGCAATACCAAATGTGCCAAAAGAGTATTTTTCTGATTTTGTTAGGGGTTATTTTGATGGAGACGGGAATGTCTGGATGGGATATATACATAAAAATAAAAATAAAAAAAATCTTAATTTAACCATAACAACAATATTTACATCATGTTCATTTGAATTTTTAAAACAACTTCATATGCAACTCTTAGAAAGGGGAATCCGTGGAGGTTCGTTACAATTAAAAGGCAATTATTCTCGTTTACAATTTAGTATTAAAGACTCTTTTAAATTATATGATTTTATGTATAATAAGAATGTCTTAGATTTTAAGGGTTTATATCTTAAACGAAAGAAAGTAATCTTTGAAAAATTTAAGAGTTTGCGATCGTACCTGCCCGAATGACTGAAGTCATTCAGTCGGGCGGGGTTCAACTGGTTAGAGTTATACTATGTATACTGTATACGTTTTACAAGATAAAAATGGTAAATACTATAAGGGATTTACAAATAATCTTGCAAGACGTTTCAGTGAGCATAAAAATGGACATACTAAATCTACCGAGAAAATGTATGATCTAAAGATAGTGTATACTGAAGAATATAAAACTTTACTTGAGGCTAGAAAACGAGAAGTTTATTTTAAAACTGCTGCAGGTAGAAGATTTTTAAAAAAAATATTGCGATCGTAGCTCAACTGGTTAGAGCGCGTCCCTGTCACGGACGAGGTTGCCGGTTCAAGTCCGGTCGGTCGCGCCAAATTAAAAAATACTTTAACTTTTTGTTAAAGTATTTTTGATTTTAATTATACTGCAGGCGTTGTTTCAGTTGTTGGCGTTACTTCTGGTGTTGGAGTAGTAGTCGTAGTGGTATCGGTTGGAGTTGTCGCAGTATCTGTAGTTGTTATATCCGTAGTAGCGTCAGTTGTAGTCGTAGTAGTATCGGTTGGAGTTGTTGTAGTTGTCGTAGTGTCTGTAATCGTTGTTGTTGTAGTATCTGTAGATGTGGCACTTGTCGTTGTTGTTGTTGAAGGATCGTTTACACTTACAGTTCTTGTAGATGTAGTAGTATTACCAGCTGAGTCTGTGGCAGTATATGTGATAGTGTATGCACCAGCTTTAGATGTGTCAACTGTTCCACTCATTACTACTGCAACTGTGCCATCTGTAGTATCTTGAGCGAATGCCCCGGCTTCAGTATAAGTAGAGCCAACATCCAAACTTACCAAGACATTACCATCAAGTGTTATAATCGGCGCGTCTGCATTGGCTGGTGAATAGACTGTCGATGATCCACTGTCAAGGTTCAACCTTGACAGTGAAGGGGGAGTGATGGTTGTGCATTCTCCGAGCAATGTTTTGGTTGTTCCGTTTGAAATTGAGAAACAATATGGACTGCCGTTCGTTTCATCATAAAAAGTGATGCCTGTGCGTTTATCCGGACTGCCGATTTTTAATGCATCTACCACTAGAGATTTCATATAAGCCACTCCATTTTCAACTTTTGTTACTACATCATTAAGGAATAGATTAGCTGTTTCACTAAGTACAGCGGTTGGAGAAACAACCTGGCCTTTGGATAGATTTGATATTTGCAAATTTAATTCTTTGATGGAAGCCAATAAAGTTTCATTAACAGTTGCTTGTTTTGTAGCATTGTCTGCCACGATAGATGATAAATCAGTTATTTTTTTATTTGTAGCTTGTATGCCCAGAACCATATATCCCAAAGTGTTTACCGGATTAATTACTGTTCCTTTATAATGCACCGCCCATGGGGATTCGTCCGCCATAACGCCCACATATTCAGTTTCACTGTCTCCCGTGCCCATTCCCGGTTTGTAATTGAAACGATATATCGGTGTTGAAAGAATTTGAGTTAAGGCCTCACTGGGGTCAGTTACTGTGCTGATAATATTCTTCAGGTTTCGCAAAGACCCGGCAACAGCCCAAGAAGTTACCCCGTTTCCGTCAGTTGTAAGCTGTTGGCCAGCTATTCCGGCCGTTGCCGGCAAGGTCATTGTCCAAGTACCGGCAGCCGCAGCAGGTTGGATGGTTACATTACCCGATGTATTTCCCGCTAATCTTATAACTCCTAAAGTAGTTCCTGCTAAACCTACATCCAACAACGCTCCCGGATTGGCTGTGCCAATGCCGAAGTTGCCTCCCGTAATCCAAGAGTTGCCTGAAGCCGTGAACTTGTTAACGTAAGCGGTGGTAACAGTTGGAACGCTTCCAACCGTGCCACTTGCACAATTATCTTGAAGGGTGGTGTTAGTTGTTTCAAGATACATATTCTGCATGCCTGAAGTTCTGCCATACACTCGATACGAAACAGCTCCCGTAACTGCTGACCAAGAAATATTTATGCTACCAGTAGAAGCAATGTTGTTCGTTACTTCTGCCGAACCGATAGTTGTACCGCCAGTCCCATCAATCGCTACTACTTTATAGTAATAATTACCAACAGTGCAAGAGCCACCATTAGCAACAGATACAGCCGATACTCCAGTTGGCGCTGGCATTTCAACAGCTAAGTTAGAACCTGAACCCAAAATGGCCAGTTTAGTTTGGATGGAATCTGTTGTGGAAGCCAGCTCTTGAACGGCTTTAGTGAGAACAGCCGTATAATTCTCATAACGGAACCCGCCAATCTGTCCTGTCTTTATATCCACGGTGACAAGGCGCGAATCTACGAGATTCGCTTCTTCAGCGATAAAACCTACTTGCGTAGCGTTTCCCATATTCATGTCAGAATTAAACACAAAACTTACAGGGGTAAGCGCTTTAACAATTGCCAGTCCGTCGGAAGAAGTAAGAGGCGCAATATTATTCTTAAATCTTATGGAAGAAGGCGTACAGATTATATCTCCTGAAGCGTTGGCAGAGAGCGTGCCCGCTGTCGTGCAGCCTGCTTGACGAATTGTGTCGGTAAAATTGTATTTATAAGCTCCTTGCACAGCGGTGAAATCTAAATTCCCAGTGGTAGTGTTACGACCTATTTTGAAGTAGGTGGTAGCGCTTCCATTGTCCCCAATTCTCAAGTTATCACTTGAAGCTCCGCTTTTAATATCCAAAGCCGCTCCTGGCGCCGTCGTCCCGATGCCGACGTTGCCGCCAGCAAATATAGCAGCGTAGTTATTGGTGGCGCCAGTGGGTGTATCAACATACAGGCCATAGTTATTAGTCGGAGTATTGGTAACAGCTGTGGAACTGACACGTAAACCATAAAGATTGGTGGCGGTGGCATTACCCCAAGCTCCACTATTGGTTATGTAAGCGCCATACTTATTTATACTGGCGGTAGAACTGGTGGAAGTGTTGGAAATATAAGCGCCGTATTGGGTGGTGGTGACTGCGCCTGAGTTTAGGACCGAGAGACGCTTGTCGGTTGGCGCTGCATCGCCGATGCCGACGTTGCCACTAGTAGCAATTACCATCTGTTGTGTGTTATTGGCCCGAAAAGCCAAATCGTGATTCGTAACTGAACCGAAAATTACCTGTGCTCCCGTTGTTGTAAATCGTCCCTCTACGTCTCCCAAAGAATTACGGTTAATAATATCTGTTTGTCCCGCCTCGGAAACATAAAATGAAGCGGTGCTTATCGTGGGCACGTCTGTACCTGCTCCAACTTGAAGTTTTTGAGTGGGGGCTGTCGTCCCGATGCCGACGTTGCCGGAATTGATTATAGTCATTTTTGTTGAAGGCGCATTGTCTGCTGTTCCGGTAATTGAGTTTATAGATAATTCAAAACCCGTGCCAGTACCACCTGTTGTGCTTTGTAATGACTGTACATAACCACTACCTGCACTAGATACACTAATGCTCGTAACATTACCGATCCCGCCCACTGCATTAACTGTGACTTGTCCACTGGTTCCTCCTGCAGCAGTTAACACATCATTTACAGTGTATCCGGTGCCACCGATACTAACACTGACACTTCCTAGGCCTCCTGTTGTTGGTGTTGTGGCCGTCTTGAAAACAATACTAGAGCCTGCTATTCCTGCTGAAGTTCCTGAGCTAAGTATCAAACTTCCGCCTGCTTTATCTGTAGCGGACACCGTAGCTCCCCCTGCTTGAACAGTTAAATCATTACCTGCCGTATTTGATGTGGTGTGTCTTTCCATCCAGAAAGTTCTGGCTGAATTACCTCCTAGAGAAAGAATGTTAGTAGGACTCACTGTCCCGATGCCGACGTTGCCTGTACTTGTGATTCTCATATATTCCGAACCATTATTAAATGTCATAGCATTATTAGTACCAGCATCAAGGACTAATAAGTTAGGCGTTAAATGTTTAATACTTAATGACGAATAATTATTATCTGTAAAATATGCGGATGTCCCACCTATTGATGTTTCAACTTGTAATTTTCTAGTTGGATTTGTCGTCCCGATGCCGACGTTGCCGTCTCCTCTGAGCCTCATTATTTCAGCTTGTGACGATGATGCATTTGCTACTTTAATTGCAAAATAATCACCTGTAATGTCTCCTCCGTTCCATCCGTTAACAAAGCTGTTTCTGAAACTAACATCAGTACTTAAACTCATTCTGAAAAATTCTGCGCCGTTTGTGGTAGATAAATCTAACTTAGCCTGAGGACTCGCCGTCCCGATGCCGACGTTGCTGGCGGAAGTATCTACATAGAGCATTGAAGTATTAACCGCAAAATCACCAGTGGTAGAAAGCGCAACATTCAAATTAGAACCTGCGGCTGGAGTGATGGTTAATGCACCCGATGCGGTAATAATAGACGGAGTAGATACTGAAGTCGCTACAGCCACCGTCCCTGTGAAATTCGCTGCGCTTGAAATAGTTTGACTGTTGATGAGGCCGGAGGTGATAGCGCCAGATCCAAGATTAAGCGATGAACCTGTCGCAGCTCCGATATTTGGCGTAGTTAAGGTGGGGCTGGCTTGCATTACGAAAACGCTTCCCGTTCCTGTTTGTGAAGCAATACTTGTTGCGTTGCCAGATGAAGTGATCGGACCTGTAAGGTTTGCATTTGTTGTAACATTTCCTGCTGTCAAACCAGCAGCTGTGCCTGTCAAGCTGGTACCAGCTCCTGAAAAGGTGGTAGCGGTTACCGTTCCCGCAAATCCAGCATTACCACTCCCATGTTCTATATAGGCTTTGGCTAAACCATTACCGATGAAAGCTGTTGAGTTGGCTGGCACATCGAGCGCTCCCGCAACGACTAAGGTAGAATCAATATTTCGATTGTAAATACCCCAGATGGCAGAATCACCCCAATTCATAATCCAGGCATCTTCGGTATTACTATTTGAACGAACAAGGGCATTGTTTACGGAAGAATTACCCACATAAGTAGTAACTGCCAACCCTGTACCAAGGTGGGAAGAATTCCCGCCAGTCCAGGTTACCGTACCGTTCACATCAAGTTTTGTTCCCGGCCCCGTCGTCCCGATGCCGACGTTGCCGGCATTTGTAATTCTCATATATTCCGTTGCTGATACATCTGAGTTGGCGGTATAGAATGCCAACCCAACTTGATGCCCTGCTGTGCTTTCAACTACAGCTTTCATCGCTGCGCCCACACCGGGAAAAGCAAGCCCGCTTGTTTCGTTTGAATAAAACTCTAATGCTCCAATAGGTGAACCCAATGTGTAATCTACATCTTGCGCATTTGTAAGCCTAAGTGTAGGTGCTGTTGCTCCTGTTGTTCCCGCTGCTGCTGAGACTTCCAGCTTTTGATTTGGCGCCGTCGTCCCGATGCCGACGTTGCCGCCATAAAAATAACTATTGGACGGGGTATTAACTTCTAGCGGAGCTGAAATATTTACACTTGGCGAGGTGCGCTTGTAAGCTGTAAATGCAGTCGGAGCAGATTTTTGTTCTATTTGCGCTCTGGCAATCCAAACAGCTCCGCCAGTAGCATAAAACCCGTCCCAGCCGTTACTTGTCGTGGCGTCAGTTGTTTTGGTGCATGTTCCTCGGTACCAACTGTTTCCGTACGCTTCCCAGGCGGGAGTACATTCTTCATTATCATAAGTAAATGTAATCCCAGAAGGAGTAGTGCCGGCGGCATTGCGCATAATAAAGGTGGTAGAATAGGTGGTATTTATAGCAACTGCGGGTGACGGGTTTGGATCTACGTAGCATGCTGAAGTATCCTGAGAAACTTTGACAGTGGTAGTCTGGCCCTCAAAACTATATGTTGAATCAGTAGCTACGGTACACGTTCCAGCACCAGTCCAAGTATCCCAGCCAGAAGTAGATAAAGCGAGGGCTGCGTTTATGTCCCTAGCGCCGTATTGGTTAGTAGTAGCATCTTCATTGACTGAAAGTGATGAGCTAAATTCAGCCCCGCCGCCCGCAACCCAAAGTCGTTGCCCCGGCCCCGTCGTCCCGATGCCGACGTTGCCATTCTCTCGAATGGACATGCGCTCAAGCAACGCCCCGTCGATAATCGGCTCGCGCACAAAGAAACCCAAGCGCTGTTGGTTGGTGGTAGCGTTGTTGTCAGAAATGTTTATGCGCTTGATGCCAACGGCGTCAAACAGGGTCGAGGTGGCATTATAATAACCTCTAAAAACCAGGCTTCCGTTTTCTCCTCCAGTAGCATTCCTTTCCGAGATTTGTATTTTAGCCGCATCTGCAGTTGCTGAAGATACCTCAAGCAACGCCCCCGGACTCGTCGTCCCGATGCCGACATTGCCGCCACTTGTAAGTCTCATCTTTTCAGTATAAGAAGCACCAGTGGCTTTAGTCATAAATTTGAGGTATCCACCACTATCAGTTGCATTAGTGGTATCTGAGAAAGCATCAATGCCTGCTATATTTGCTCCGGCGCCAGTGCTTGCATTATTCATGAATAGAATTCTCCCCACGCCTACATCTGCGAGATCATTCGAACTGCCAGAAAGTTCAAGGTTTGAACTCTTTGATGCGGTAGTTGTTTGCAGGGTCAATACTGTTGTCCCCGCCCCATAATTACTAAGGTCTGGCGCCGTCGTTCCAATGCCGACGTTGCCGGTGCTTGTGATTCTGACCCGTTCCGTGATTGTGCCATCACTCGTATAGAACCTCAGGAATCCTCCATTTTTCCCGTTGATCATTGCAAAATCTCCCGCAGTGTATTGTGCCTCGAGATAAGCATATGCGTTATTGGTAGGAGAGCCAAAGTAGAGGTTTCCGTACGATGCGTCGGGAGTAGCAATGGTAATTCCACCGGCTGCACTGTTTTCCACCATGAAGTCATCGGCAACCGTAGAAGGAGTGAACGTACCAGCTGTAGCGGAGAATACATGTAATTTAGTGTCTGGCCCCGTCGTCCCGATGCCGACGTTGCCGCTTGCTAAAATTCTCACAACTTCAGCGTTGTTGGTTTGAAATGCCAATGGGTGATTGGTTATTGTGCCAAAATATGAAACCCCGCTAGTCGTAACCTCCTGATTGGTGATAGTCCCGTCTGAAACCCTAATCTCAGAATTAACCTGTAATTTCGCCCCCGGTCCCGTCGTCCCGATGCCGACGTTGCCGCTTCCTAAAATTGTGACTAAATTCGTCGAATGATTTAAAAATTGAAAAACTGTTTCTAATGACCCGAGTGCTTGTGTTCCTGTTGTCCCATCACTTTTATTTCCAATAAATTTAAATGCTGGTGTTGTATCCGTAGGATTAATTGAACCCATAGTAGCTGTAATATTTATGGCGTTAGCATCTGTATCAGAGAGACCGTTAATATATAGTCCACCAGTAGTCCCATTGACAGGTCCGAATAATGCGTAACTATTAGTTGGTGCAGCCAAAGTCATACCATGCACAACATCGGTATCACTCAGATAGAAAATTCCGTCCCAAACATCTAACTTACCTCCAGGCCCCGTCGTCCCGATGCCGACGTTGCCGCCGCTTGTGATTCTCACACGTTCGCCCAGTGAGTTGGCGTTAATCGTACTGAAAGCCATATAACTTTTTACTTCCCCCGCAGAAGCCCAGTTACTTTCGCCGACTACTCCGATTCTAGCTGCTTCTACGGTGGCGGTTCCGAACGTTGCCTGCGTGCTGTAAAATCTCAGGGCATTGCCATATCCTCCCTGTTGCAAGTTTGCCAGTCGAAATCCTCCCGCTTCTGTAGTACTGGTTCTGGTAATGTCCAGTATTTCACCCGGCGCCGTCGTCCCGATGCCGACGTTGCCGCCGCCTGATTGAAGAATTAAATTATTCCATGCGCCAGAACCAGTGCTAAGAGCCGATATTCTAGAGTATGTATTCCCACTTGCCGCGCCGAAATCAAAACGAAAGCTTGACCCTGAGACACCATTAACAAAATCATTGGTAGTGAGGTAAGTGTTTTCTGTACTTCCAGATGCAGAATTAACCTGCAATCGTCCCAAAGGTCCCGTCGTCCCGATGCCGACGTTGCCGCTTCTTGAAATTCTAACCTTCTCAGACATTGACCCAGAACCAGCTGCTGAGGGAGTATAAAATGCTAATCCTGATTCTTCAATACCTGCTGTTACTACTTCAACTACGCTGCCGATGGCAACATTCACCTGAGGCGTTGTTGGAGCACTTGAGTTTGGTGTTGAAAATAATAGTTGAGTTCCAAAACCAGCCGCAGGAGTGCCGCTAGAACCAGCAAACATAAACGCAGTAGCAACGGGCGTATTAGTGTTGGCGCTTGTTGTCCTTACGTCCAATTTCTGACTCGGACTCACCGTCCCGATGCCGACGTTGCCACTCCCTAACACAGAAAATCTTGTTCCACCCGTTAGCGTGTAAGTTACCGCCGAACGAGCAGTGACTGAAAAAGCAACAGTAACATCTAATACTGTATCACTTGTAATGGTATTAATTGTCCTTACCGTTTCTCCTGCTACAGTAAGAGTATCTCCAACTTTAAAAGTATTTGTAAATTGAGTTCCAACACCAGTTAAAGTAGTAGAACTTCCAGGAGTTGATACTGTTCCAACTCCTGCTGTACCTTGTGCGACTTGAAAATTAGAAGTAGGGGATGCGGTTTGAATGCCAACTCTGCCGGTGGAATCTATTCTCATACGTTCATTGGGGACACCTGCGGAATCCGTCGCGCTTACTGTGGAAAATTGAAGATAGCCCGCGTAATTACTATCCGTACTATTTTCTTTACGTCCGGCGATTGTAGCAAAAGTAGTAGTAGTGCCAGGAGAAGCAGTGATATAATCTCCTCCGAATCCTATATTTCCACCTTTATTAATGGCTTGAGCATCATTTGTTAATGCGGTTATGATTCCATATTGGCCTGTGCCATCAACTAAATTAGGCGCCATAACAGTTAGTTTTGTTACAGGCGCCGCTGTTCCGATACCGACGCTACCGCTGTTGAAATTATATTCTGATGCAAGAAAAATTAGTGGAACAGAAGCGCTATTTGCATCATTGTACGCTTGCAGAGTAGTTTCACTGCTGGAACTAGTTACTCTGAAATTCTGGTTTGTTCCCACATTTACATGTAGTTTGGTTAATGGCGCTGTCACTCCGATGCCGACGTTGCCATTATTCAAAATTGTCATAGCTGTAGTCGCTCCATCAGTTCCACCGACAAATTGATGGGCAATACCTGTTGTCGTTCCTGCGCCTGTAGTGGATTTGTAAATTATATTTGAACCTACGGCTGTTCCGCCGATAATTAAAGGAGTTGTAATATTTGTCGTAAATGTCGGCGCAGTTCCAAAGACCGCAACACCTGTGCCTGTTTCATCGGAAAGAGAAGCAAGTAATTGGGCAGAAGTTATAGAACTGGCCGCTGTGCCATACAATGTTCCGGAAGTTGGCAGAGTGACATTTGTCGCTCCCGTAGAAGTCAGAGTAATCGAGTTAGTGGCAGAAGTTGCCAAAGTGCTTCCCGCTCCCAGAGTAAGTGTTCCTGTACCGGTAGTAATAGTATTTCCGTTATAAGTCAAAGCCACCACCGCTCCAGCCTTGGAAATATTCCAGCTATTGGAGGTTCCGGAAATATCTTTACCCGTGCCGGAGTTGGCAATGGTTAAGACATCTCCGGAGGCGGTGGCGTAGGATTGGGTCAGAGACAAAATATTAGCGCTGTCGGTGCAGGTGCCGGCAGTCTGAGTGCAATTGGAAGAAAGTTTAGCCAGAGCGCCGGACAGAGTTAAAGCTCCTCCCGTATTGGTGGTTAAAGTTCTGGACAAATCCAGCAGACTGCCGGAATTAGTCACTACGGTGATGTAAGTGGCCGTATGATTTCCATTAATCATATCAGAGGCAGAAGAAACAGCCGAGGTGTTGGACACAGCCAAGATATTACCGGTCGTTATTAAAGTGGCGGTGATCGAATGCATCGGATTAGCCGTGCCGGTGTAGGCCTGCGCGAATGTTCCCGTCCCGGAAGTCATGTCGAAGTTCTGATTGGCGGCTAGGGTCACTCCGCCGCTAGCCGTCAGTATTCCAGCCAGATTCAATGCTCCGGTCGTGGCGACGAAATCAGTGCCAACATTTCCAATGTTAATGATTATATTTCCATTGGCATCCAATGTTCCACCCATCGTTAAACCGGTTAAAGTGCCGACGGAGGTAATATTTGGTTGAGCCGCCGTGGTGACCGTGGCCGCCGTGCCGGTGGTGTTCTGGTTCAAGGTGGGGAAATCTCCAGCTATGGCAATACTCAAGACACCAGTCGTCGTCGTGCTTTTTAAGATTCCCGTACCTAACGCGCCTAAAGCTTGTTCAGCGCTAAGGGTGGCATCAGCTGTTTGCGTAATATAGGTGGCTCCGACCGGAGCGCCACCCAAACCGGCCAGAGTTTGGTCTCCGGTGTTTGTGCCGCTTAAATTGGAAGCGGTCAATGTTCCGATGAAAGTACCATTACCCACTTCATTTACATTGAACATAGTTGAACCTCCAACCGTCACATTCAAAGGCAAACTGGTTCCCGGACTGGCCGTGTTGGTCATGGCAATCAACAAACCGGTATCATTGCCGGAAGTTAATTTATTGGTGGTGTAGGCCAAAGTGTATGCTACTTCATTTCCAGTCGCCGCGGTTAAAGTAGTGGAAGCATTGATGATGTTTTGAGTCGCCGTCGTCGTTAGAGCCAGGGATGTGCCGGAAATAG